>Ga0126342_10000352_pt1 | contig 46888 bp, 38 predicted proteins | sample Cyp1metagenome_FD_92528 | JGI IMG/M metagenome (GOLD analysis project Ga0126342, IMG submission 92528) | Coral microbial communities from Lord Howe Island, Old Settlement Bay, Australia - Cyphastrea 1 metagenome | ecosystem: Host-associated > Invertebrates > Cnidaria > Coral ...
AATGGGTTCAGAACCAACGTCGTGCTTTGGCTGCCAATGCATATGAGGCCGGTGTCGACGAAGGCGAGTCTTTCATCCCTGTGCTCAAGTTCGAGACCTTCTGGGAAATGGTGCGCCCTTGCCTTTGCAAAGAAGCCACCAAAGCTGATGTGGATGCCATCTTGAAACGTGCCACTTTTCTTGTCAATACCAAGCAGTTCGTCTACTACTTGTCATTTTGTTTCGGACTGCGACTCATCATCTTGGCCGTGTCATCAACAGCACCTGCCGTCTTCTTTGCTCAAATCATTGCAACATGGCAGTATGCCTTCAAGCAGGGTCGCAGCTTCTGAAACATAGGTTCTGGGGGGGGGTAGCATATATATATAAATATATATATATATATATATATATATATAATGTATATATATATATATATATATCTATCTACATGATTGTGAACTCCTGGCCCATATTAAATCCTAAGAAAAGATGATGGCTGTATGGAGGTTTCCTAAAATATGGGTACCCCCGTTCATCATCAATTTATTTTTGGGCATTTTCCATGAAATAAACCATCCAGCTATTGGGGTATCCTCATTAAAACCACCACATATGTAACACACATGTTTTCCAAAAATATCTGTTATATATAAATCTTACAACTTATAACCCGCATTTCTACAGGATTTTCCATTATTATAAACCTGTATAAACCCCTACAAATCGTCTAAATCCTGGTGGAAAATCTGGAAAATCTGGCAAGGTGCCCATCGACCCCTCCAGCCCGGTGGGCTTCAGTTGGACTCCAGTGGCGATGTCGCCCCGGGCGACGGCACCTTGGAAGCCTTGGACAGCGGAAGTCTCCAGATTTTCATGGGAAAAAATATTTGTTTTTGGGATAAGTAACTACGATATATATCCTATACTATTGTAGGGATTATTAACTCTAAGATTAAGTAACTATGAAACTGGCGAATTGCAACAAAAGTAGCAATAAGGAACTATTATACTAGTAAGCTGGTTCGTGGTTTGGAACATTTTTGTATTTTCCCAATAGTGGGGATGATGATCCAATCTTTCAGGGGGGTTGAAGCCACCAACCAGTAAGTATAGTGATTACTATTCATGGGATAAGTAACTATCATTGTACGGAAAAAACATAAATATAAGAAATATGGATATATAGATTATGAGCTACAGGATGATATTATATTGCATGAGCTTCATATTTTTATTACATGGATTATATTGATATTATATATTATAGTTCCCATTGCAGGGAATAATTTGATCACAGGGGATAGATAACTATTGTAGGGATAGTTAGCTACTATAGGGACAATTATATAATTTTTGCAGGGACCCTATAGGGAGTTGATTGTATAATTGACTATGAGGTAGGGAACATGATGTAATAGTGTTTTTTTTAGTTTTTTGTTCATATTCACCATTGATGTTAATCCCTATAATCATCTATTTGTTTTTTTGGGATTAAATGGGAAATGATCATCAACAATAGGGACTTAACAGATTTAACTATCAAGAATGGGCTGCTTGATCCTTAAGTCGATGGAATGCGGAATGTTCAATCACATGTCTTATTTTTGTTTGGAACAAGTCTCCGGGATGACTATAATTCTAAGCTTAAATGAATTTAACTTATAACTCAATAACCTACGGTTTACCATTTGACCAGTCAACGGGGGGATTTATATATCCAAAAGGAACTTATCTACTAACCCCAGCGAGGTCCAAGGTTCATTTTGGTTCATAGCTAGGCTCGCTATCCTTCACTTGAGGATTAAAACTGTGTGGTTAGATTGGTAGTAGGCTAGCTAACAAATGTGGCAATCCCAATAATGAACTCCTTGGTTTCTACCAGCTATTTCTTGTCAAACTGGGCAAGCGCAAGAATTAGGATTTAACAAACAAAAAATGGGATTTGGATGTGGGCCAATGATGATAGGACAATTTGATTTACAACTGTAATATCTATAGGATAAATGGTGGTTTATATCTAGTACTGTAATAAAACTGGCATGAATTGGCTATATGCGAACTTGCAACTGGGGCCGCTTGGTCATGATTCAAAAAAAACAGTTACCCTCCGGCAATCAAACGTGGCAATGGGAAAGCCCCTCAAAATGGAGGTTTCAATAGGACCATCATGTGTAAATGGTTGTTTTAATTGGAAAATCAGTTATAATTCGGTGGTTGTAGTGGGAAAATCAATTATAATTGTTCTTAGTGGTAAAGATGGCTAGTATTATTTACTAGCCATACCCCCATTTATATATGGCTAGTAAATAACCACTATAATTAAGTGTTATAGATGGTTAGTAAAATCATTGTTCTTTCCTGTGACATAAAAACAGGGGATTTCTCAGCCAGCCATCTTTGAAATTGAATGAAACCGCATTGAATCCTATTAAATCCCATTATGTTCCTATTATGTTTGGCAAATATTAATAATGTGGGTGAAACCATCAGAAACCACCCACTTTTTTGATGGTTTATACTTTATACCATCCATTTATGGTGATTTTGCGGATGGTTTATTATTGTTTTAACCACATTAATTACCCATGATGTTGATCCCATGTTACACTGGACGGTACTTCTTGGTGAACATCGCACTCCCCAATGAGGCCTCAGTGCGTGCGCCTTCCCCCACCCGCGTAACGCAGACGGGCTTCGTTTCTCGACCGAAGCAGTTGACCGGTGGTTTCATTGGGACACATTGGGACCTTCTAGGGCAATCTTAGATGGGTAGTTTAATCCTTTTTAGTCTTTGGCATCAATGGGATTATCTAACCAGCTAAGTTTTTTTTTTGGGGCGGGGTATCTAAGATTGGCACTGCGTTCATGATTGATAGGATGTATAGAAACCAGAAAATAGATTTAAAAGAACGTGGGAAAACTGGAAATATGAAGTAGATATAATCTTTAAATTCCTGGAAGATCCTGGGAACACATGTCAGCATCTTTTTGGGCATTTCTATCCCAGGATTTAAACCATATGGGTATGTGTATATATATATATGTATTTGATCAATGATGGCTGGTGCAATGATCTTGACCAGTTTATGTGGATGTAATTAATTAATGGGGATACAATTAAGGACTTGATAGGACAACAATCAGGGACATGATAATTGACGTCTTGGTTGATGATGATATAAGAATCATCATAGTCCATTGTGGGGTACGTATTATATTGAAGCGGTCAACACTGGGTTATGGTGATTTATTTGCATACCAGGGGTTGTAAGCCAAAAGTTACCCTCTGGTAAACATACAAACAACTATGGAAAATCACCATTTTTAATGGGTAAATTCACTATCAATGGCCATGTTCAATAGTTTTTTGTTTGTTTGCCAGGCCGGGTATAAGCCACGTTTTTTGCTACAGCATTTTCCCGGGGCGGATTCATCATCCATGGGAATCCGAAGCGACCATGATATATCACTGTCCATCTGAAAATGATGGGCACATAGCCATGGAAAATCACGATGTTTCATAGGTAAACCATCTATTTCGATTAGGGCCATTTCCCATGGCTATGTTAGTCATAACCAGAGGCTATTTCTTCAGGCTTGTGACTATGATTTACCCAGATCACGATCCAGATTTTGCAGCATGATTTACCATGATTTACCTCATTGGGATATGAAACAGCATGATTGGCACCTAAAATTCTTTGGACATGGGCAGGTTTCTGCTGAACACTGGTCCGATTTGCATCACTACTTGAGTTTCGGGCGACCCATTTGAGCAGTGCCCAAGACTATATATATATATATCCATTATGCCCCGGTCTACTTGGGTGATACTTGGTCGAGGACGGGTTGTAGAGAACACAATCCAGATTTTGCCAGCATTGCTTGGTATAGCCTCAGGAGCTAGCCTTCATATCTCGATATTTCTGCAGTGTGTTCGCCTTTTTCCACCAACCACCACAGATGAACTGGCTGGAATGGTAGCATCCTACTGGCCCATGTCACCATAGATTGTTTGGGGGAACCTCCCATACTCACTTTTTCCAGCTTGATGGATCATGATATATTTCAGCCCCAACTGGGCACTACTCATTTGGCTCCTGGTTTCAAGCACGTTATGTTTGCGCTTGTTTTTCACATCCCTAAACATGCAAGGATTTCCCACGATGATGTGAAAATATTCTTTCCAGGTGATTTTTCTCAACATGTCTAACGAATCGGAACATCATAAATCAATATAAATCAATATAAATCATAAAACCTCCATAAAAAGTTTGGATGATTTATGGATGGTTTATGGATGGTTTCAGGATTTCAGCTAATTGGTGGTTTAAGTTGTGATTTTCCAGTTGAACTTCTTGAAGCCGAAAACTGGCGGACCAAGGCCTGGCGACCGGAGTTTCCGCGGGCGTGGGGGTGGCCTACTGGTTTTTTGGGTTTCGGGTGATCTTCTGATGGGTTGAAATATGTTGAAATATTTTTGTGGTTCTCCGAATTAACCTGGGTAAATTATAACCACCTCACTACAACCTCACTGGAAATCATGGTTAGTAAGGGAAATCATCCCCAAATGGCCGCACGATTCAGGTTAGTGAAATATTATAATTTACCCAGATTAACCCACAAAACAATACAAAACAGTTATTGTTTTTTTGTTCAAATTAACTGACATAAGTTTGCTTTCGAGCTTCAGTTTGAGAAAGGACGGTGCAACTGCGATGTTTGCAGTTGCTGTGGCAGTACGATAATCATACCATACAATATTACCATACAATATTGCCATTAATATTACCACACCATACTATACCATACCATACCATACCATTGGATGAGATAACTAATACGTTTTTACATATATTTTCTTGGGAACATCTTACAACATGTTACAACCTGTTAAAGCCACCCACCTGATTGGGTATGCCCATAAAGCCCGTATACTTCGGATGACTTACCCTCCCGTAAACTGGCAGATGATGGACGTTTTAATGGGCCATGAATTCCACAGGTATTTGATAGGGACTTTTATGGTCGAAGTATGTTGAAGTTGTTGTAAGTGGGAATGCTGTCATTACAGGTCCCAAGTTTTCCGTGATCCCCGTCTTCTGGAAAACCGACCGTATAGAAACGATATCATCCCAAAGATCATCATCGGATGATTCAAAGAGACTTTAAGCTCAACATCCGCTAGGGAAGCCTTCAACCATGGCCGGAGTTCGAACCCGGTCGAGGTGTTATGGGTGTTTTATAAGCCACCGGGTTTCATTGCATGAGGGTAACTTGCCAGAATTTGCCAGATAACTTTCATTCCAATTGTTGACGGTCAAATGCACATAAATGTTCAGTTTTGTCTTGAACATGCACTTCCCGACAGCAAAATCGGCCAAATTCAGGCGTTTGGTTACTTCATGTTTTTTCAATGCTATAATAAAACAACCGTTCGATCTCCAAATCATTTCACATCTCCCTTATTAGCAGTGAACCAGACCCTACCCTCCAGTAATCAAACATAGAAATGGACAATCCCCCATTTATATAGTTCGATGATTCGATGATATTCCCATGGACACCTCAATTTATTAGGCTTTTTCGAGGAAAGATTGATTACCGGAGGGTATTTCCATCAACATCCCTATTTTTTGTTTAAGGCCCCACGAATCACCATGAAATCCCATGAATTTCCGCTACCCCATGGGTTAAATTCACCATGTTGGTTAACCCAGGATCATTCCCAGACGTTCAACGAAAAGATCCCGAGGTTTTCGCCCTCGCCCTCGTCCATCAGCTTTCCGCGGCATGCGCCAACGATTGCTCCATGGAAGATGACCGATTGGTGATGTTTGGATGGGATTCACCAACAAAAAGTGGGCTTGAATTGGAATTTCGATTGATAGATGGGGGGTTCTATAAACCCAACATGGCTGGTTCATGATGGAAAAACAAACCATTTAAATGGATGATTTGGGGGTACCCCCACTTACGGAAACCCTCAGATATCCAAAACACTGATTTATTTGGGGTTTAGATGTGGCGAATTTGCATATTTGCCGGTTAAAACCTAACAAATCCTCATTCTTTTCGGTATCAAACTGCATTAACACAATATTAAAACATTTTAAAACAATTTGCGACAATTTGTGGCAGTGCCTTCTTTTATATATGTGTGCATTTGTCGCTTGTACTAAGGCACAAGGTTACCATGCGCAGAATGGCAGATGACGCACGGAACTATTGTGATCTGCCGTCAGCAAATCCCAGACCCCTAATGACCACCTCCCCTATGAGAGACCCCAATGGAACAGATCCATGACCTATGATTCATTTTTTCTTCATTTAGGGTTATTAGCCCACAAGAAGGCTTGATAAGGGGCTTGAGCCCCTAGACCCCAGTGGTTGAGAAGTAGTAGGTGTGTGGATCAACATCATTTTGATAATTAATTATCATACGGACCTCACTGTAGATGATGGTATAACAATGGTGAGGGATTAGGAGGGGGATTTGTGTCAGGTTTTTGAGTTATAACAATTTTACCGAAACATGTTTTTGTGGGATGTGAGTTCTTCGGGGGAAGGGCTGACGCTGTTTGCGGCATCTTCTTTAGTCCTTATACAGCGGCAATTGTCGAGTGGGTCTGCAGCATCTTCCGGTTTGTTGAAGGGACAATTTACCTCAATTTAAAGGAATTCTCCGTACTTGGGCAGCCATGGCTTCCTGTACAGTAAACAAATCCCACACATCACTCCATGGAATGGCTGTCAAGATCCTTTTGTATGATTTGTTCCAAGCTGGAGCAGAGGGAGGAAAGTACATCCGTTTGAACTACCCTCTGGTAAACTAACATAGCTATTGAAAATGGCCATTTATAGTGGGTTTACCCATTAATAATTGTGATTTTCCATAGTTATGTTAGTTTACCAGAGGGTACCGGGTTCGCTTCTGGCAGTTGGGCCTACTTTTATGGGCAGACTGGAAGTCAGTTGGACCCCGTTGCTAGCGGCGTTTCAGGATTCTGCCCTGGTGGCAGCTGCGATTGGGTTGGGCTCAAAATGTTGCGCAAGCTGTCAAGCCAAACCAACAATGTACGCAATGTAGCCGCTCATAGATTCAAATTTGATCAAATTTGTACATCATGTAGTGCATATAGTTATAGACTACTATAGGCTTATAGAGGTTCTTTTTGCCACGGATGTTCATAATGTTGTGTGTAGTTATCATTGCAGGCTTTTGTTGTGGTGTTTTTGGATGTTGGGCCTGGCAGTTTTGGTTCAATTTTGAGACCCACTTCTCTTGTGACTCTTAGGGAAATGTGCCAGCGGATGAGTTGGAAGGAGCATGGCTCGGGATGACCCACATTTGTGGCGTAAGAAACAGCAGTGATCACATGGTTTGTGAACGTTGTTCGTCCTGGGTTTCTGAATGTTGCTCGTTATGATCAAAAACTTCCATCATGTGCCCAACATTTGCCTTGAATTACCTCAGTATACTTCCCTCGAATATAGAATAGACATTTAAATTTCACCTGCAGCAACCAGCTGTTTTTGGCAAACCAGCTGCTTTTGCCGTTGTCTCGCTGGTGAATCCGTGGGCTCCCCGTGTGTTCTAAAATCAGCTCTCCGTGCTCGTTGATGCGCCGCTGCCGCAGCTCAGTCACAAGATGTGGCGAAAAAACTTCGTTGTAGCTGTCGGACAGCACCGGTTCGCGCGAGAATTCGACGGTGGACCTCGTGTGGAAACCTCGGTAATTTACCCTGTCGCGTTTCAGGAATCATGGTAAAGCTGGTCTAATAGTGAAACCATGTGAAACCTAAACTGAAGAATGGTGCAGACATTTTTTGGGGGCCTGAAAATTCAGTCATCGTTGATAGTGTGAAGTGCGCTCGGAAGAAGAGCCCCACTTGACAGAGCTTCCCAACCGTGGCGAGTTGCCAATGGATCCGATGTACATATGTGTGTGTGTGTGATATATATATAATATAATTATGTTTAATAATCCATAACATTTAATCTAATATATAGATATATGATATGTTTGGTAATTTTCAGCGCAATGCAGGCGCAATATAGTCCATACAACAAGCTATGGGTGTTCAGATGTGTTCAGACAGGGGAATGTTGATCCCGGCGATCTCAGCCTGGACCTGGCACTTCCTTCGCCACATGGAGGTTCACACGGAAGTAGATTCGGCGGTGACTCTGATCCCACCTTGCGGGGCTCAGCCTCTTTGGGACGGAAGTGGATTCATTAGAAAAACGACACATGGGCGCTGGGGCCATGGAGTTTATCATGTTTAAATATGTTTAAATATGTTTAAATATGTTTAAATATGTTTAAATATGTTTACATATTTAAATGCTTTAGTGGTCAATAAGCGGCTTATAGATGGTTATAGGTCATGAAGTATATACCCAGCTATGGGTGTCGCTGACCAACGAAATCCATGGCCTGTGTAGAATTTGTGTGGGATGGGCCATGTGGACTCCCCAACACCCAAACCATTTACAATTATCAACCTATATCAACCTGAAAGGAAGTGATTCAACTGAACCCCACAAAAATGCACCAATCGGACAAGGGATGGCATTGGTATGGCATTGGTATTTTACATTATATGTATACTGGTATTAACTTTCCAGCTACAGCAGCTATAGAATTCGCGGTTCTGCTGAACTCAATGATTTTCCAAAGAAGGCTCAGCCAGGGTGCAGCATGAGTTCGGTACTTAATCGCCATGAAGTAAGCGGCAATGCCTGTCATCAGAATCTAACCATGTTTGTATATATACGTGTGTGTGTATAATTGTATATTTATATTTAAAATATGTATATTAATATATATGTGTGTGTGTATATGTACGTATATGTGCGTGTGTATGTGAGTCCGTATTGTATACACTGCATTGTATTAATTAATAATGTATGTATTGTAATGTATTGTAATGTATATGAATGTAATGTAATGTCATGAACGTGCAATGAAATTTGTACTTTATTAGTGCGTATATCATCGAGTTAGTCAGTTCGCCTGCGCCACCCCTGGCTTCCTGTGGCTCTAGTCGCGTCCGGAGTTTTTTTTGACGACCCTTTGACAAGAAACCTGTCCAACACACTCCGTGTCTTGGCTGCGCATGAGATAGGTGGATGAATTACAACAAACTCGTATGACCACACACACACACACATCTCATAAATTCATATTAATTTATATTTAATTTATACAGTATATTTATATATATATATATATATATCACAGCGATATTGGCATTGACGAAAATGAATGAACATGATGATGACTTTGATGGTCTTGAGTTTTGACTCACCTTTGATCTGTGGACACTTTTTGTACCAAAAATCCAGATCCTGCTGGGTGTTCAGGTGTCAGTTCGAGGCCCAGAGCATCCCAGGACTGCATGAGTTTGACCCGTTGGGCCCGTTGGGCCCTGGTTGGATCTGGATTGCGTGGGACAATTCGGCCGGAAAATCTGGAAAACATTGCTGGGAATAGGTTTGTCGTTCGTGTTTTGTGCAATAAGTGGGAAGATATCCTTGCAGCTCATAATGTTTGCCCACCACATTAGAAGGATAGATTAGGACCGATATGTCCTTGCAAACTTAGGATATATTGTGACTATGGGTCAAATCATTGCGTATACCAAACATTGCATGGTGTTCCAATGATGTTTTCACAAGACAAATATAGTGATCATGAGACATAGGAAGTTTAACACGGGCCAACGTGATTTCGACCTATGGCAGGAAGGGCTGCGCATGGCCATGCAACCTGGTGGCAGAGAGTCAGTGGGATGTTGACATGTTGACATGTACCGTCTGCTAACCTAACATAGCTATTGAAAATGGACCATTTATAGGTGATTTACCTATTCAAATAGTGATTTTCCATAGCTTTTTGTATGTTTACCAGAGGGTCTCTATAGCAGCACTCTACCTCCTAAGTCGTGCAGAGCAATGGACTGGCAAGCCATGGGCCAGGTGTTTCATCCCAGTTGGTACCCTCTGGTAAACTCACTATGTTAAATTACCAGAGGGTACATGGTCAAGTACAAGTCCCACATTGCTGCTGCTCTCCCACTGGTAAAGTTGAGGAAAACGTAATGAAACGTACCGATTTTCAGTTATGGGTTTTAGGCCAGTGTAGTAACACTAATTGTTTTCTGTGCGGTAAACAAAGAGACACTAAGAAAGAAAAACAGTTGGGATGCCACATTTCAACAAATCATGTCATAATCCCCTCCTCATAATATCACATACCTCCCAAAGTAAACGAAAGTATTGGATCACATACATGTATCTGGTTGGTGCTTTGGAGCATGTTTTATTTTCTATAATGTATGGGATAATCACCAACCAGGTATCCATGTATCCATGCATCGAAACATCGCCCATACTTCCATATACACAGAGAAAGAATGGACCATGTCGAGTCCATCTGGGGGGCTGTTTAATATTTAGGCTACATCACCTAGCTAGCTATCTACCTATCTACCTACCTACCGTATATGTTTGCCAGTTTGTATACTGTGCATGAATGCATGCCTGTATGTCATGTATGTGTATCATATATCTATCTATCTATCTAATCTAATCTAATCTAATCTTATCTTATCCTATCTATCTATCTATCTATCTATCTATCTATCTATCTCTGTGTGTGTATTTTATTATTTGTCCTTCTTTCAACATATTTGTTCATGGTCAACCTCCGTAGATCGGCTGGGACTACTCACCATTTCTGATTACAGGAGCTGTGTTTTGTTGATACGAGACGTAACAAAAAGAGAAGAACAAGTTTTCGATTATGTCTATATATATATATTTAAAAATACTATAATATATATATATATATATATGTATTTGTGTGTGTATTAAAGTATGCCAGTTGTTCGTGGTAAAACCATCATTTTTTTACATGGTGCCACCATCGTTTTTTTTTTTAATGGTTTTTCAATGTTTTTCACCATTATGGAATGATGATCCGATATAGGCCACATTCAAACACAATCAGCACCAATTCACAATGTTTAACATGTATTTCTTAATATCTCACCTTTTTTTCCCTGTCTGAGATGCACGCCCTGCAGGTTGCGTCGTCGCGTTGCATTGCTGGCCCTGGCATTCAACGCATCGCAGGTGCGATCGAGTTGGCACGCAGACGGACATAGTAATGTGGGTGAAACAAGAATAAACACCATCCATTTGGGAATGGTTTATACCACCTATACACATGGTGATTTGGGGGAAGGTTTATGAAATTGTTTTGCCCACATTAAAGCAATGTCATCAACCACATGAAACCACCCATATGGATTGATGGTTGCAACCATGTATGGTAAAGTTATATAAAATTATGCAAAATTGGGGATGGTTTATGACATTGCTTTGCCAACGTTGCCTGTACATGACATTTCACATTGCATCATTCACACATATACATACAGCCATACATGTATAGACGTGTGCATATTCACCAGCCACTCGTACATTATGCAGTATACACATTGGGCACTGTCCGTCCACTGCCGGTATTCCCCAATCTATCTCGCTCAGAAATATTGTTCCATTCAATAGACCTGAAGTATTGGTGGAAACACGAGTGTTCCATGCCACTATGTTTATTTTTTTTCCTATGGAATGGGCGGGGGGGCAAAGGTCCATGGGGAACACTAACGTAGGATGTTGAGTCTACATTGTTCAAGATTATAGTACATACGTATGTATATATATATATATAACTATGTCAAGCTATATTGCCCAGCTTAGGGAGTGTCAATCCCCTGTTCAATTTATTTTTATTTTTTGCTGTGGCTAGGATGCCCCATGATATATTTATTCACTTTCCATAATTACCTGGGAACTCCCCTAGGCAGAATAAAGTGCCAAACTTGCCTGTAGGCGTTTATTTCTGCTGACTCCCAGAATAAATGCCTAGGCTCAAAAAAAATGCCTAGGCTGATATTTTTTTGCCGAGAATCGTTTGGATAGATCTCTGCTTGATGTGGCTAACCCTAGGAAAGTTGTCACCACTCTGGCCACAATACCCTCATCCAACTCTCCAATCTTGAAAACTTGATCGAACAAAAAAAAAACATGTTGATGACAATTGAGCAAGGGATATATTCTGATATATATATATATACATTACTGTATATATATATAGATGCACTTTACTGTATATATATATATATATTAAGTCAATATGATACCGTATAACAGTACACTATGGTCTGATGTCATGCTACGGAATACGGTTTCACATTTGCAATTACACATGTACATGCAATCTGGTCGTGCACGCGCAAGCACACATATACATACATAATTACCCCGCATACACACAGAATATGACCATATAATTATAATAATAAACAATGTAAATATGGTTCCAAAGTCATGCAATGAGTTTACATTTTATTACCTTATTCTTATTTGATTATATCATATCATTATACGTGTGGTATGACTATGTACGAATGATATCCACTGCTTTATCCATGGCCAGGCAGCCGAGATGCACGTCACGGCAGATGGCCGCGCCACGCATGCAACGCATGCAAAGGCGGGGTTGACGCGAGCGTTGGTCGACCGGTCGTAGCCATAGAAAAGGACCCATTTGCAGATGATTAACCATGATTTACCATGGTTTACCTATGGTTATCCATGGTTGATGTATGGTTATCCATGGTTGATCTATGGGTATCCATTGGTTATCTATGGTTTAGCTATTCAACATGGCCTGTTGGCATGATTTTCCATGGCGACGTTTGTGAATACCAGGGGAGAACCATCGCGAAATGGATTTCAATTACCGAAAATTGGGATGCAACAGTCAAAACAATGTGATTTGTAGCGTTTCTACACGTTTTGTGCAAAACCGAGGGGCGCATCAAAATAGTGACCTTCATGGGGAAGATGATCAACCATGAGAGTCTCAATTGTCAAGCTATGGGATGGTTGCTGGGCAATTCCTAATGATCAACGGGCAACAAATCGGAGAACAAACAGTGAGCTTACAAGGAACAGCAGCGGATTCACTATGATTTACTGAATTTACTGATCATCAACGGATCGGTTGAATAGGACAGCCTGCAGGAAACCATGGATTCAAACACCATTTTTCTGAAATGTTTGTTTTTGACATTGCTCGACCAAGCAGCAGACATAGTGCTTAGTAATGTAATTGAAGGCCAAAATCCCGAAATGTGGTTATGATCATTTCAGGCTACCAATTAGCCATAGCTGCAGGTCCCAGCATCCTCACCAGCCATATTTAGCCCCTACCCTTGCGCCTTGTTTGGATTGGTGATGTTTGCTGCTCTTTTTGCCATAGATGGAGGAAGTATGGCAAGGTATCGGAGAATCTCCATGCACCAGGCTGCAAGGCCCCCTTAGCCGTCTTGCACTCCAGGAGTCAGTCCAGACACCCTATGGTAGCAGCTTTGGCAACCTGGGTGGCATGGGTGGCATGGGTGGCATGGGCGGCATGGGTGGGGGCTATGGCTTTGGTGGCGGCGGCATGGGTGGCTTGCCTTATCGGGAATTTCAGGACGTGCAGCATGCGGAATGGGGAACTTGGGGATTTGGAGCCGTTGGGTACCATTTGTGACACTTTGGGTTCTTTGACTGTACCACTTCTATTATACGACGTTCTAAGGCAACTTTTCTCTTGAGTGATTAGCTGGTTCATGAATGATAGCTAGCTGTAGGCCACTTGGGCGTTTGGCAGTGCAAACTCGGACACGAGTCAGTGTGATTCAGGTTTTCACTTCAAATGATTGAAGGCCAAAATAGTTCAAATCTGCATCAAATTGTGACCTTTCTTTGGTTTGCTACTTGGTCATTATTATATACAAGTAGCATCAAGTAGCTAACACTGGCGTCACATATTCATCTGAATGCATATTGATTTCCAACCAAATCAATATTCATTGGTATTCAAAGATTCCCCCACTTCCAAAAAAATGTCATCAGTTTTTCCAGTTTGAACAGAACATATCAGAAAATCTTGGAATTTACTGCCCCATTTTGGGGCAAGCCTTACTCCCTATGATTCTGTGAAGCTGCTTGACTGACTAGCTTCAGGCTCGGGTGGCCCTGCGCCAGTGAGCAGCTATCCATCAGCCCCGGCGTCTCCTTATGGGGCAGCAAGCTATGGCCAGGGCAGCTATGGACAGGGCTCCATGGCTCCGGTGCGGGCATCGCCAGGGGCTCCAGCAGCCCCAGGCTTGCACACGGCATATGCTCCCACAGAGACAGAGACACGGCGGAGAGTTTAACGGTTGTGACGCGCGTGCGGGCCGCGGGGGATTCGTTTTTCTGCTCAGGGAGGTTAAAAAACCCCTGAAATCGACAATTATGCATGGACTGTGCTCTGTGTGACATGTGGCGTGCTATGTCAGATGCCCTCCTCCCACCGGTTTGACATTCGTTCGTTTAGATGCTGCATGGCTCGCGTCTAAAACTGAAAACTGGAAATTGTTGATAATTGTTGTAGGTTCGGCAAAATCACATGATGTGCCAGGTCAAAATGCACCAAGTTGTCGGGATTTTAGGGTGCCTCATGGTGCCTCTTTGATCTTGAAAGTTCTGCGTCGTTGCGCTTGAAAACTGAGAATGGGGATGCGTTGTGATTGTCTTTGGGGCTGATTTTGTGGCCAGGGTCCGGGGGGCTCAACCTCAGCCATCTCAACCATGAAGGAGTTGAGAGTTGATTGATTGAGTCATTGAGTCCCTGTTTATTCCCAGGGTTGTTGTTTGGATCTCTTTTTTCTCCATTTTTTCCGGGACTTGGCTTAAGGGTATCTAAGCGAACATGCACATGCAACCCAGTGGCTCGTGGCCCCCTCGCGGTCCACCGAGGAATTACACATGCCGTTGAATGCCAATGTGGAGTTGCTGGGCGATCAGATGTTTGTTTTCTTGGTCCAGATTCCGTTCCATGGATTAGGTCTGCAATCAATCATATGGAATCAAAACAGTATTTATTGTTTATTCACTGCATTCTAACTTTTAATTTTTTTTTGGAGAGAGAGAGAGAGAGAACGAAAAAAACATAAACATTGTAAAATATGGTAAAGTAATAATAATGGTTCAATATTATTTATCATTTCGCTGGCGCATGAACTATATACTATAAATAATCTATGTTCTTGTTAATTTTTCATGTTGAGTCATGTTTTCAGATTTGCAGGGTTGTTCGAACGCATAGGTAAATTACATGTTTTTTTCCTTCGAAGGTCCTTGTAGTGAGTGACCCTACCATTGTGTGTTGTTCACCAAAAAAGATCAGTCACTCATCCATTGGTTAATCATGATTATCCCTATTTAAATTTGGGGATATACCCCAAGTTCAGACAAACCCAAATAATTATCTTATTTGCGGTTATGCATACAGATATAACAACCATATACCCTCTGGATATTTAACATAGCCATGGAACATGGCCCATGTGTAGATGATTTTCCCATTAAAACTTCCATTTATGAGGGATTTTCCATGGCTATGTTAGATAACCAGAGGGTATATATATATATATATTATACATTTGGCTATCCATTTTCCCTGTGGGGAGCTAGTTTAGTTGGAGCCACCAAGAGCTTCGCAACCACATGATAGTATCACTTGTTCATATACTTAATTTGATTTGTTTGCTCATCACCCACTATATACTAGTGGTTGATGTTGAATCCATCTTCTTGAGGTAGTTGACGTGGTAAATCATTTGTTGTTGGTTAAAGCCCGATTCATCGCAATAACATCGTATGATTTCCCATTAAAGCATTGGTGAAATTCCTATAGGAGAAGTGTCAGGTTGGAATCTGACGATGGCATCTTTTTCAGCTCCAAGCCACAGTCTCGCCCTGAGGTGCATGGTGTGGGATTTCCCCATGAAAGATGGAAGTTTTAATGGGAAAAGGTATGCAAAAAATCCTGTAAAATTGAGGTTTTAATGGGGTGCGTCTTCATCGAAAAAAAAAAACATATTCAGGTTTTCATAGGGGTGTTTTAATTGGAGCGTCATCTTTAGATAGGCATTTTCATGAAAGAATCATCGAACTAAATGGTGGGTTTCCCATGCTCAAGATGTTAAGCATGGCACTTATGGAACTCAAGATGTTAGGGGAAGGTTGCTGGAAGATTGAGAGCCAGGTTTTTTTTTGATATAACCAGGATCTGGGATATAAGTGATATAAGCCAAAAACCCTCTAGCAGCTAGCAATCAAAGATTGCTGGGAAATCATCGAATCATCGAAGTGCCGGCATCGGCATCCCCTGGACTGCTGGATCACTGGGGAAAATGATGTAAGGTGGGTCATTTGACTTTTCAGGGTCAAATTGAATAATGTACTTAGATGTACTTTGATACTAGGAACGCATGTTCCTTTTCTTAACATGTTGAAAGAAAATGCAGGGCATAATGTAGCTGACTATTCTGGCAGGTAGAATGTTATTTATTTTTTGAGGTTTGGTGTATAGTATGGCCATGTTCTAACTATAACGTATAACAATCAATGATAATTAAATGTTATTTTCGAGGTTTCATTTAGAACTTCAGAGGTGCAAATTGATGATGTTTCTTCATGCTTCTTGGTTGTTAGTTTTAAATATGTTACCTTTCCACCCATCAGACTTGATCATGATCCCTGACTTCGGAGGTGAAGCTGCCAAGCAGATGCAAAAAATGCACATGAGCCACATGTGTAGATGTATTCTTTGTTGTGCCCATTGGTTGAGCTATATACCTATTTATTTTATATATATATATTAATATATATACCCTCCGGTAAATTAACTTGTTGACCCTGAAAATCCCGAGTTTTTAATGGAAACTCATCTGAACCAACCCCTATCTGGCAGGGTCTATGTTAATTTACTGGAGGGTATATAGAGAGAGAGAGAGGCGGTAAACATACGGTTTTTAGTTGTATAGTTGTGTATAATTTATATATATATATATATTTAATTATATATATATATATATTTAATTATATATATATATATACAATATCTATTTATTTGTTTTTAGACGTCATATCACGAGTTACAGTATACCCATTATGGTGTCACGTCATGTTTCTATGGCTATTCTTTTAGTCCTAGGTCCAAGGGGGATGTTGAATCTGAAATCCCAGCTGTCGCGCGAGTCCTGGGTCGAGCCAAAAAGTTCATGATGAGGCTAAGAATGTTGAATGTGTATCAGGCTAGTAAAGCAATGTCATAAACCACCCATATTTTAATGGTTTATACCCATTTAATCCCATTATATCCCATTTAACTTTGGGGATGGTTGACATCACAATCCTTAAAACTCGTGGAAACACGCTGGAAATTGGAGTGGTCCCTGCACTCCCGGCAACCTTTGGCTTGTTTCGTGCCAGAACTACGACTATGATGACAACACCGTCCTGGGAACGGCCAATTACATCTACAAGGGCAGCGCCAGAAGAACTGGAGGCACAGTTGTGCCTCTTGCAGCATCGGCAGGGGCTCAATTGGGAAAAAACATTGGACCCAGATCAGAATGGATAAATGGATGATACCCGTTACCCTCTGATAAACTAACATAGCTATTGAAAACGGCCATTAGAGTGGATTTACCCATTAAAAATGGTGATGTTCCATAGTTATGTTAGTTTACCAGAGGGTAAATTATATATATATATACCAAAAATCGATAGTGATGGATAATCAATATCAATGCCCTAGCCTTCCTCGACTATTGTTCAAATAGCCTTCCCGGAAATGCTATTTTTTGCAAAACAACGACTATTTGTTTTTATTCTATAGCCTATAGCCATTCCTTGCCTGAGGCCTAGCCCAAGACCTGTAGACAAACCGTAGACAAACCGTAGACAAACCGTGGCCAAACCGTGGACAAACCGTGGATAAACCGTAGACGGACTGTAGACAAACCGTAGACAAACCGTAGACAAATCGTAGAATGGATATTTTTGGCCTAGAAAGTACAGTTTTTGGCCGTTGAACGTATTTTTTTTTGCCGTGGAACTTTGCCGAAAACAATATTAAAGAGCCATCCCAATCAAGGGACCAAGACAGAGCCCTCTTTTTTCCGACAAAAAATAGGCTTTCCGCCAAAAACCGTTCTTGCAAAAACAACTATTTAAACAATAGTCTTTGGAAGTATGAACGCCAAAGTTGCTGCAAATTTCCTGCGACTTTTCTAAAACCTGTCACTTTAGGTAAAACCGCACTTTTTCATGCAACTTTCACCAGTACTATGCGACTTGTGGGTTTCGGATTCCATGCGCGCAGTATATTTACTGTATGCGCAAGAAGTGCGCAACATGTTTAAAGGGAAACAAAACGCAGTTGTTCATTTTTCCACATTTGTTTCACGCCTTTTTCAGATTTTGTTCGTGCCTTTTTCACTCTTGTTTGTCGCAAAGAAACAAAACACGTGAAAACTGTGACGGATTTCTCCAACGTGGAATTGCGCCACTTTTCCTAGACTTGCGACTTTCGGACAAGACATGCGACTTGTCACTTGTCAGTCACCCTTTTTTCCCTGCGACTTGGCTTTCCAGTATTTTTAATTTTTAAAGAACCACCACCAAGAAAGGATCTGAAGTGAGAACTGGTTGGATGGTGGTTGCAACTGAACATGTCAATCCAAACTGGTAGTATCCCCAATGACTAGACTTTTGTGAGGATGGTTTGAAACCACCCAGCAGTTACAGTAGAGGGAATGGGGATTGGAAGGCGCTTAATGTTTCGGATGTTTTCAAGCCTTGTCAGCCTGAAGTGATAGAGAAGCGGGTTCTTCTATTAAGGTGCTGTCAAGTGAATGTGTTGCAGGGTCAGGTTTCAACTGGCTTCTGGACATGAAGATCTAGGGTCCGTCAAGAGTATGTTATCAGGAGGGGTTAGTGTCAGCCCCGTATTATATAATTACTGTAACTCCGGGGTGACGCCAAAAAGTGAGAAGATGGTGCTATTCCAATGGGAGCCCGCCCGAGTAGTAAACTGGGGTTGGGGTCTCCCATTTGCTAGTTTAATGAAGAGCCTGGTTCGAGCAAGTGCCCCTTTTGATGAGTTATCTCATCTCCCAATTGAAAATCTAACCTGGCAGGTGAAAGTTCATGAGTTTATATATATATATATGTATAAATATTTATATATATATATATAATATATATATATGTGTAGATAGACATGTATTACTCTTTTGAAATGGAAACATGGCTCATGGCTGGGAATTCCACTTGGGATGGAGGTGTGGGAAAATCAGCCCAGCTGAATGCCAGGTTGCCTGATGAACCTGGTTCGGCAGCCCAGTGGTTTCCCCCATCAGGGGGGCTAGTGGTCGAATGTCGTAGCTACCACCGTATGGCTCATGTGTGGAACATTTGCCAAGTCGATGATATATTAATAATAATCATCATAATGATAATAATATTGATAAACATATTTACACATGTCTATGCCGTTCATATATACAAAACCAAAACTTAGAGAGGCAGGGGGACAGGCATGTAATGACACATATCAGAAGTAGTGACAGGCTAAGTTTGTGGCAGCCCGATCGGCCAAATCTTCAGGATGTACCTTGCCACGTCAGGCGCTCCTCATGTGGCTGGCGCTCCTTTAGCGGTAGTTCCAGTCGACCAAGGCAGTGGACGCTTTCTTGCTACATGTGTATCTATGACTATCTATGATTATCTATGGATGTTTTTACGGTATACCTATATGTGTTCATGCGATATATGTCTACAGTATTGATATGTAGATCTGCCATTCAGATAGAAGAAATACATTTCGGACATGTACTGGATGAAGGTTTGTAGCACACTGTGTGTGTTTTGCACCTTGATGAAAGATGTTTCGCACTGGTTTGCTGCAGTGGTGGCAGTGGCTCAGGAACCGCAACCTTTGTGCTTTCCACAGCCGGACCAGCGCAGCCGAGAAAAATCCATGGACCAAAAAAGACCGGACCGCTGGACCAGCATTCCCATGGGGAGCTGCCCAACCCGTGCCATTATTATACTGTGTTAGTATATATATATATATGTTAGTGTATATATATATATACATGTTAGTATACATATATGTGTTAGTATATATGTTAGTATATGTTAGTATATGTATCAGTCTAATGAGTGAATTCTGAGTGGATGGGGGTGAATCCAAAAGGTTCACCGTGGATGAGCGTGATGCCAAACAGGGGTCCATGTGCTCGGCTATGTTGGTTCGAATTTGTTCACATGAAAGATGTGGAAGAAGAGACGAGCCCTGAAAGATGTGGAAACCTTGGCGCTTGGATACTCAGATCATAACAAAGTTGGCTTACAACAGACCATGGCCATGACGCACTCCTATGACACTACCATCCATGTGGCTTCAAATTTAGAACACACTACTGATGATTTTTTTGCATGGGTTCAACGGTTCAACTGACTATTTTTTCAGGGGGGCTAAAGCCACCGACCTGACTATGTGCACAAGGTACACCATATGGTTTGTTGCCAAATATTTCGGGATATGAACCCGATCAAGGAGCCTGGACGGAAGTGCAACACCATAGTTGTAATCCGGAGGAATCCTTTTCTGGAATTTCTGGTGAATCTCAGCTGCTAACTACCCTCCAGACATTCTAAAGCTATGTCGAATCATTTGATGTGTTCGAGATGTTGCCAAGGTTGGTGAATTGATATTATTGATATGGCATCTTGATCTATATGTGTTCAAGGTTAGAGGATATGTAGCTATTGATACGATTCACCCATCTGTTGCAACTTTACTCTACTTGGCATCCTGCATATGCCATGGCAACTGCTTGAGAACTTTCACCTGTTCACTGTTCTGACCCTGTGCTGCCTGTTGGGCTATTGGTTGCTCTTAAGAAGCGCCCCAGGCAGGACGGAGCAGTATCCCTGGTGTCCTCAAAGGTAAATCCACTAAAAATGGAGGTTTTAATGAAAAAAAACAAGTATAAATGGAGGTTTCTAGCTGGGAAAGCAGCTATGAATGGGGTATTTTCCAGCCACGTTTGATGAGAGGGTACACAGGGATATGGACTCGCTAGCTATAAGCCAATCATTTTCTTGCAGGGCATCCAAGATTGGCAATGATAGATAAGTTCAACTATGTTCAAATCAGATTGGACTGGAGCAGATTCAAGAGATCTCTTGTTTGTGATACTCTGTGTGTCAAAATTAGATATTATAACATCATATGAATCATATAACATCTATAGTTCAGTTTTTTCCCCATGTTTTTACTATGGTTTTCCAATTTTCTCCATGATGTTGCCATGTTTTGTTCCATGATTTTTACCATGTGTTTCCATGATTTGTCCATGATTCCACCGCGTGTTTCCATGATTCTACCAGGTGAGACCCAGGCGCGTGCCATGGCGCTGCCAGCGGGGAAGGTTCACTTCAAGGCGTCTGAGGAGTGGCGCGAGGTCCTGCCACACCACGTGCTGCCCAACGGCCTGGAGGTGCTTCCAGCACCGATGGCTGCTGACCCCGCTGTTGATGAATGGTACCCTCTGGTAAACGTTTACATAACTATTCAATGGGAATTTCAGGATCCTAAAATGAAGGTACTGTACAATTTAGGGGGTATATCCCCTTACATAGGCCTTACATAGGCCTTAAATATAGTAGGTACCTCTAATTTAGGTTCATGAAATGGCCATTGAACTATGGAAAATCACCATTTTTCATGGGAAAACTCACTATTTCTATGGCAATGTTCAATAGCTTTGTTAAATTACCGGAGGGTAGTTTTTTTTTTGGGATTCACCCAAGGATGGGGACAATTATCTATAGAAATGGAGGTTTTGAATGCATTTTTTTTTTGGATTTGCCTAATGATAAAAGGACCAAGCATCTATAAGATGGAGGTTTAATGGGAAAATCACCTTATAAATATGATGAAATATCGGAACATTATCTAGAAATGGTAAACCCAATGCCATAAACCTACCATGACTGGGCATGGTTTATACATGTTTACATAGCTTCCATAAAGATATGCTGATAACTTGGGGATTGTTTACGGCATTGGGTTTACAACATTAGATGATATATGGGGAGAATGGGAGAATGAGACGACAATAGGGGATGATTTATATAGAACAGTGTTCACAAGCATATGGTGATGAGTTCAGAACCGGGCAGGTCACCAGCCCGTTTGAAAAGGTATCATTTGACTAGTTTGACAGCATCGTCTTTACGACTATTATATACTTTGAACCTTGAACATCTTTAAACGTTTATCCCATTACTGTATCAGCTGATGCACCCCTATTACAAGCCATTCCAGATTAAACCCATGATTGGCTTTTAAATCCTATCCTGAATCCCGCTGTTTTTGGCCGTACTATTCTAGGCTGATGAATCGTATCTTTCAAAAAATCGTTGCAATGTGGCCCCCAGTTTTAAGTTGGTTTATTGTAACCCCCATGAACCATAGTTTATCCCATTCTATCTCCCAGAAACCCTAGTTAACCAAGTTATAAACCAAATAAACCAACTTAGCAATCATCAACCAGCTATAACTTCCATTAAATCCCCAAAATCAATCCAACTCCATCCAAATCCCCATAGTTTGTTGGTGAAATTCTGCTTCAATCACCATTTTCCCCTGGTTTTCTCCTGGTTTTCCCGGTGAGATCCGCTTCGACCTGGCCTCGGGACGGAACTTCGCTCGGCTGGGTGGATCCCAATCCACGGGATCTCGCTCGGATGGCTCGGATGAGCTGCTCGGTCAAAATTCCATCGGGAAATTACCATCTGGTTATGACTAACAGTTTGCCATGGAAAATCACCATTTTTAATAGGTAAACCATCTATAAAATAACCAGAAGGTACCTCTGAGAAATCTAGGCCCAGGATCTGGTTATGACTAACATAGCCATGGAATATGGAAAGCTCCACCATTTTTGAGAACGGTAAACCATCTATTTCTATGGGCCATTGTGATGGTTGCTGTTGTTGTTGTTGATGGTTACTATATGTTACTGTTACTATTGTTTATATAATTAGTGAATTGATGATACTATTGTTTAATTTTAGTGATGGTTTCTGTTGTTTAATTTTAGTCAGTGATGGTTACTATTGTTTAATGTTTAATTTTATTACTGCATGATGATGGTAATAAATGCAATGATTAATAATAGTATTCAACTATAATGCGAATAATTTTCCAAATAATTCGGATATTAGTGATGGTTACTATTGTTATTATTACTGATGATGATGGTGACAATAAATTATTCCAAATTCATCTATAATAGTATCATTTATCATCATCATCATCATCATCAAAATAGTAACCATCGGATGAGCTCCTCCTGATCATTATCAATACTATTATTGCTATTTTTTTATTAATGGTGAATGATGGATGATGATGATGATGGTGGTGATGATGATGATGATGGTGATGTTGATGGTGATGGTGATGGTGGTTACTATTTTGATGGTGATGATGATGATGATGAGGAGGAGGAGGATAATGATGATGAATATTACCCTATGATTTTGATGATCATTACCATTGTTATTAATATTGTCCATCAACATGATGATCATTACAACATGATGATGATGATGATGATGAGGGGGAGGAAAATGATGATTATTATTACATTATTTGATGATTCTTACTATTGTTATGATCATCGTTCATCAACATGATGATTATTACAACATGATGGTGATGACGGGGAGGATGACTATTATAAACAATGATAATACATGATAAAACATGATACGCATGGATTTTGGATGATGGACGATGGATGATTATTACACCATTTTTTTATGATTAATTTTGATTGTGATGTTTATTATTACTAAGGTTTTTATCATTGTCAATCATGATGATGATGATTATTATTATTACGATGACTATTAGTATTATGATTAATTATGATTATGGTGATAATTAAGATTATATTTGTTTTTTATTGTTGGTAATGGTGATGATGATTATGATGACTATTGGTATTTTGAACTATTACATTAACAATAGTATATATTTAGTAATAAAAATGGGAATTATTATTATTACTATTATTATTTTTTTGTTAATTATGATGGCAATTATAAACAATGATAACGCATGATGAAACATGATAAACATGGATTTTTGATGATGGACAATGTATGATTATTATTATTTTGATTATTACCCGTTTGATTATTATTAATTATGTTTATTATGATGAATAATTATGTTTATGATGATGATGATGATGATGGTGATGATGATGATGATGATGATGGTGCAGGTGCTGGTGATGGTGATGATGATGGTGATGATTAGTACAGTATTAGTACCTATTTTTATTACTATTATTATTATTGTGATTATGATTATGATGATAAACAATGATAAACAATGATAAACAATGATAAACAATGATAAACCATTGGGTTTTTGGATTTCGCAGGGTTTCGTCCGTATTGTTTTCAGACAAAACCGGATCCAAAATATGCAAAACATCATTCTGAACATGTCCCAGTTTGCTGGGTCAATTGACTGGATGGACAGTGAAGTACTTTAAATAAATACGATAATATAACATTTTGCCATGAATGGATCAACATTAACATGATCATTTTTTCCCCTTCAGACTGGCATTTTGGTTTGAAACAAGTTCACATTTTGACATCCAACGCCTGGGTCAAACTCCCATAGGAGGAGCTTGGGCGGATCCCATCACCACACACTACATGGTTTCTATGAGTGGTTTCTAGTGGGGTGGCATCAATTGGAGATCGCTCGCTTCCTACTTGGTGTGTGGGTGGCACGAAAAATCACGAAAAGTGGTGTGGAATTGTGTGGTATGCAGCAATTGGAAGGAATGACTTGACTTGGGATTGCCATGGATTGCCTGATGCTACAAAATCCTCAGAAAAATCAACCAGGTGCAACAAACCTGATGGGTTGCGCGAGTTGATACTGCGTATCAACTCCCAGATCAACAGCCAAGTGGGAACCCATGGGAACGCGTTTCAGAAGTGAACATCATTTCGGCTGCCCACAGCTCGCAGGGCGAGCGTTGTGAAGCTCCTGTGTGATGCGGCCACATGGGGAAAACAGGACTGTGTGTGCCAGAAAATCAAAGTGGCTCAGCACACCTAGACCTAGTCTAAGCTACGTCGATGTACATGGTACTTTGTCCTAGACTCCTAGACTTTCTATTTACCTTTTGAATTTGATGGAATCTATACATGGATCGTTATGAATCTATTCTGATTTAGTTGATCTTGATCTTGACTATTGAATTTGACACCTTGGGATACTTTTTAGCCATTTAAGGTGCTGCCAGGGTCCTTCCTCCAACCCCCAGGAGCGAGTGGAGCAGGTGCCGATGAAGTTTGGAGCATGACTGGACGATCTTGGATGCACATCTCAGGTTATAATAGTTATGCAGTTCTGCAGCAATAACTATTGAACATGGTCATAGAAATAGGTGATTTACCCATGAAAAATGGTGATTTTCAATAGTTATGTCAAATTACCGAAGGGTGTATCTTGGTGACGTATATACATACATACATACATACATACATACATACATACATACATACATACATACATACATACATATATATAATTATATATATATTGTCTACATATGTGATATTGCGATCTAAAATGTATGTTTTATGGTGTTATTTTGTTAGCATTCTATCTGCAAATTATTTGGGAAACAAGTCTGCATCCAAGTACCGCCACTGGGCTCATGGCATTAGTCATGCCATGATTTTTCTTGATTCCACTCGATATGTGCCACCAATGACGAACATGCTCGTGTCCCTGCAAACTGCGGAACCCCTAAAACCTCTTTTTGGAGGCAAACTGTGATTACGAAACGCCCATGTCAAAGTGCAACTCTGCAATTTTCGTGAATCATTTTGAGAAATTTTGCAAGAGGTATGAGTGATGATAATTTAGGAGTGGGTTGATCGAATTATTCCAATGTTCTGACCATTTCCAGCCCTTCTTGGTAGTTCACCCCAGTTAGTAAGCGGGTTATAATTTATAAAGTTATGACCCCTGTTATAGGATTCTATAAGTAGGGTATATAAGTAGATGGAAGTCGGTTGGTCTAGTTGAAACAGGAGGGTTCCAAGTTATTATAGGTACATGATAGCAACAAGAGAGATTGTTTTTTTTCATTTACCTCTTTATTTGCCCCTACAATCCGCATTGTACATACATACGTACCATACATTCCATTTCATTGCATTACATTGCGTAACATTGCATTGCGTTACATACATACATATATAATAATTACATAGTATATGTATATATATATAGTAACAGCAGTACAAAGGTATGGTTTTTTTTGGGTGAGACCTCTTCACATATATATTTACATACATACATATACATACATCATGTACATACACACATATATATATATAAGTATATATATATATATATATAAGTATATATATGTATATATAAGTATATATATATAGATACCAAGAGATTTCAACCGACGATTCCAGGCCCTGCAGAGCTGTCACTTCCGGCCCGAGCTGCTCTCGGCGCCCCTGGCCGAAGCTGCAGGACGCGGACACCTGGAGGTGTCGCAGGCGCCCATGGCCCCTTGGGGGATGCAATGGCCCCTTGGGGGATGCAATGGCCCCTTGGGGGATGATGAGATTCAATGGACATCCTGATTCAATAGTGATTAATGTTATTAAAGGTTATTCATGCTAAACATTATGATATTTATGACTTAATGGTTATTTAATAGTGATTAATGATGATTTATTCATGAAGCTAGTGAAGAAATAGCCAATGGGGATTGTAACTGAGGGGATTTGGAGGCGTATGGAGGCAATAATGAAATGAAGAAGCAATGGGAGTATCAAACTAATGATGAGAATACATCATAGCAATGGAGCTGTAATTGATAAAAAAAAAATAATTATGGCTAGGAGTTATTCATTGCGAATTTCATGATCGTCCAGATGTTGTTCTATTTGGTTTCAACTGGCATTCATCACACTTTTGTGGACATACTTCATAATATTGATAACACACCGTTGATTTTTTTGGACAGTCGTCACAGGGTGAAGGACAATGGTAGACTGGTAGACTGAGATAACCTTTTCAACATCCAGTCCAACATGAGAATTCTTTGTTTGGTGATGTTGGTCGGTTTGAGAAATGACGGGGATCATCAAAATCCAATGGCGCGAACATATTACATATTGAAAACGAAAAAAAAACTTATACTACATAGGCTTATGATTTATGATGATTGATGGTTGATTAAGGGGGGACATGCTTCCCAATACAATGGGATTTGTCATCATTAGGTTCCGGCACGGCTCAGATGTTGACGGATACTTTTGTGTGGCCTTTGGTCATGCTTGGATCTTGAAACCATAAATTCTGTAGTTTGTTCTTTTACTGTTTCATCTCGTAAAACGGAATGATGGTCCAAAATTGACTTCACCAAGCATTTCCGGACAATGAGCAGCAAAACATGGTTTCTCTTGCTGGGGTTTGGAAAATAAACACATGAGAAATATTGAGAAATCAATAGAACTGAAGCAAAGCCACAGACTTTTCATCATGATATATATATATATATATTTATATTTATATTTATACATATATATATGTATATGATTATATTCATAGAGTCGATGATGTGTTTCACTTTCCCAGTGGGAACATCTCCATCCACCCGTGGCCAGGCCCTGGTGACGGCGCGCGCGGATCCCCTGGGCAAAGGCCCCAAGGGCGTCACGGCCTTACACCGCGCCGTCATGGAAGGACACGAGGAGGTGGGACCGGGACCAGTCGGCCAGTCGAGGATGGTTGAAAGCCTATAGATATCTATAGATCATGGGAATTTTATATATTGATACATTGATATGAATGATATGAAATATTGATATATTGATATCCTATCTATAGATATGAATTGATATATTGATAAATATTCCATAGATATAGTGGGATTTTCCCCACGTATCAACTGGTGGAGTTCTTCTGCAGAACATACGTATATTATATATATATATACACATTCGCAGCTATTCTTGTCGAGGATTTGTCAACATCGGCCATGCTGATCCCCAACATCCCCAACCTAAAGGGTAGTTTGATCCTTTAGTTCTTCTAGTTCGTCTTCTGCAATAATTGAAAATCAACATAACCAGCAGAAGATTTTATTTTTGAGTGGGCTCTGAAAGATTGACCATGTAGATATGAACCCAAAACGTGTCGAACACTTTCAGAACAGGAACCCATGTTATTTTGGACATCTACTGTCACCGTACTCCACCTCAAATTATTGGATGATAAATATGTTTACTCTGAGAGGGCTAGACTAGCTGGTTATGTTGATTTTCAATTATTGGATGATAAATTATTGGATGAAAATACGTGAGTCCTTTTTCAAAACTGGTCTTTTTATGTCTGTGTCAGTCCACAGAAATCCACATGCTATGCCAGTGCCCCATGGATGATCCGGGATGATCTGCAGTGTGCACCGAGTTACTGTTTTTGTTGGTTTACAACCCCATAAAAAAAACTTTCAACTGTAGCTATATATCATTATATATATATAACTACCCATGATTATGCCACCATTTTTGTCCACAACTTCAACATCCCATACCCAACTATGAGGTATCACCTGCTGGATACTTGGAGTAACAGGTTTGTAACCCTGGTGGTCGTAATTCCCCCAACTAGATCAAGTTTCCAAGTGGGGAAACTAATCCCACTTAGGCCACACTCACTAACCAGTTATTGGGAGTATATTGGGGTCAATATCTACCAATATCAATCACAAGCAACGTACACCACTAGTATTAGCAAGTGGTTTTTGCATAGCCAAACATGTCACTAGTGATTACTACTAATCCCATCCCCTTGTTAACCCGCCCCCAGAAAACCATGGATTAGTAGGGGATTTATGGATAGTCAGGACTCATGTGGGGCGTGTTTATATTATATCAGGGGAGGAAGATTACTAGGATATAAGATATACATAGATATACATAGATACATTATATCCTAATAATCAATAATCTATAATATACATATCCTAATATATTATAATCCGGAAGTTACTGGGATATAAGATATACATAGATATACCCTCCAGTAATCACACATGGCCAGCCGGGAAATCCCCCACTTAAATGGTGGTTTCAGCCAGAGAAACCGGAAACATCCGGAAACCCTTGAAGTAGTGAAAAAACACACATAAAAGCAGTGGTTTCCTGTAAATTCTCCCTTAATCAATTTATCCCATTTATATCCCATTTATTCCATTACATCCCATCATGTCCCATTGTATCCCATTTGATTCCGTTTAATCCCTATAGCCTATACCCCATATATGGCTATAGTTGATGGGTTCATAAGCAATCAATCATTCGGAAATCCATTGAGCCGAAGGGTACAATTGCCTCACTATATCCCATTTGATACCCTATAAATGTCCAACATGTTTGATGAATCATCCAAATTTAGTGCATTGAGTAATACATTGAGTAATACATTGAGTAATACATTGATAGAAATTCCCATGATCAATTGACATACCCTCTGGTAATTTAACGTAGCTATTGAAAATGACCATAGACATAGTGGATTTTCCCATTCAAAATTGTGATTTATTTTCAATAGCTATTTTGACATAACCAGAGGGTATGTGTTTTATCTTCCCACGAGAATCTCCATTAAAACTCCAACGGTCCAACGCTCCAATCCGCGGTCCCACCGGTCCACGTCTCAGGTGGCCCAGGTTCTGCTGCGGCAGTGCCACGCACTGGGCGTGGAGAACCCCCTGGCCGTGGAGGATGACCTCGGGCGGACCTGCGGCTCGGCAGCGATTTTTAGGGCCGGGCCGTTGTTGAAAATTCCACGGGGTAAAAATGTGGAGGATTCACCAGCCAGGGATTTTACAGAAAGTTAGGGGCAGTTTATATCATTTTATGGTCAATGATGGAGATTTGACATGACTTTAAAACTTTTTAAGATCAAATATTACTGTAATATGGAGGATTCATCAGCTAAAATGATCTAAAATGTTGGTGTAAATGTGTTTAACAATGGGGTTATTCAACGATCAAACATGGAGGATATACAGAGCAAACCTTTTAATGGATATATTTTATATAGGTAACAGGTATTTGATGGTAAATAGAGGGATTATAGCCGTACACTTTTACAATACCCAGGAGTGGCTTAGCAAAGAGGTTCCACCATGTTAGACTAGACCGCAAGCAGACCCGTCCCCAATAAAACATGGGAAAATCTCTTTAAAAGTAAAAACTAAAACGCTCTCGCTGGGTTCCTTTGGAGTTTCCTGCTATTTTTTCTCCCTCAAACATGAAACCACCTGAAATCCGTGTTGCAAGGCTTGGATTGCGCCATCGAACAGGACCTCCATGGCGTGGCACGGCGTTTGAAGGCGCTCGAAGCAGCGACAGAGGTCGAGTCAGAGGTGCCACCGACTCAGCTGCGGAGTATCAGCGTGGACTGAGATGCACGCAATGTGGGGGCCCCCACAGTTGTGTTTGTTGGTTTATAATGGCCATGAACTATAGTTCGATATTGTATGTATATTGTATGTAATTGTATATGTATATATATATATGTATATATATACCATAAAGCCTAGTATAGCCTGGTTATACTAGTGAACTCAACCAACTTTGCTTTATCCAGGGGGCCCACGTCGGAGAGCTGAATCTCGCCAGAAATATGTGGTGATTTTGCAAAAAGGCGACCGTGCCTGCAGGCCATCGGCCACCAAACGCCAACATGAGACCTGTTGGAGATGGCCAATGTGATGCAATGTGTGGTGGTTTCCACTTGTCAGATTTTGGGTTATGGATGTAACGCACCATTTGGATCCATTTGGGCTCAAGGCACCACGCTAATGTCACCCCGATATCTTGGTATTTTGCTGCGCGACCATTCAATGTAGGGTGTAATAACACTATTTTCGCTGACATCATGCCATCAAGAAGAAGGCCAGAATTGGGACCACTATCCACTGCTGAAACATGCATAACCATGCTGAAATCAAGGATGCCGCAGACTGCAACACCATGAGCACCACTCTGATGTTTCTTTCTTTCCCTCAGTTGCTCGCCACCCAGCGGCTATGAAATTGTCATTGTTAAACGCCACTGAAAACTCAAAGAATCTCAGAGATGGACTGACACGAAAAGGGCCCCTTTCGCCATGGCGGTGCGAGGCTCAGTGGCGTTGTCGCCAGGGTAAACAAACTTCTGCATCCCAGAAAGTGGGAATCACTTGCCTGATACTTGTATGATATGCAGATATATATGCATGTAAAATAACAGTTTACTCACATGCAGAAATGCACATCCAAGTAATGTTCGATTCTTGTGCTGATCACAATTCCAGCAATCATTTTTGATAATGGAGTCAATGTCCTGGTTTTGAGTCTTTTACATCGCCTTCCCTTTCTTACTGGAACTCTTGTTTTCTTCCTCAAAAAGCCTTGGGGCCATCTAAAGCAAACATGTCAATGACTTGCTACTGTATGGATCAGATTTCAATGGTGCAGCTTTACATATGGAACCCTGCCCGAGTGTCTATAGCCCTGCCATTTCTGCACCCAGGCGCAGGTGGGCCTCCTTCGCCAGGACCCCAGCGTTTTCGCGGCGACTTGGGACGTTGGTTGCACGTTGCATTTGCCATATTTTGCCCGGTTGCCATGATAGTAGGGAACATGACTTATCATACTTTTCGGTCCAGAAGTGGGGAATCCTGTATACCATCGTATACCCGTTGGCTATGAGATAATGGGCTCAGTGCATTTCTGTGAGTTTGATAATATGTTATCAATGTTGTTTGGTTAAGACCCCAAGACTCAAGACACATTATAGTTGATATGGGCAGGGGTCAGAAGGATTTAACATATTTGAAGGGATGTTCACTTAGCCCGCCGTGACTATGTGATTTACTTTGGCGAGCGATAGGGCCGATAGGGTGCCTTGAAGAGTGAATCACCCCCCTCACATGCAGTATCATCATCATCATCATCTCATGTCCTGTTGGCGAAAGCTGAGCAATTTCCATTGCAAGCAGGCTTGAAGACAGGGTGCCTTCAGGAGCTCCGTTGCAACCGAGGCTCAACGCGAGAGCAACTGCTCCTGCGGGACGAGTGTTCCACTTTGGAGAAGGACCGTGGGGGTTAAAGTTCATCCCACTTTCTGAATGGGGACTTACCCTCTGGTAATGACTAACATAGCTATTGAAAATGGCCATTTATGGTGGATTTTCCCATGAAAAATGGTGATTTTCCATAGTTATGTAAACGTTTACCAGAGGGTATCAACCAGGTTATTAAGCACTTAATGGGAGGATCCTTTAAAGTATAACCATGGCTATACCCATGGGATTTTCAGGACCCCAAAATAGAGGTACTGCACCATATAAAGCCGTATTTTGGGGGCATATCCCCTTACACAGGCCTTATATATGGTATTATATGGTAGGTACCTCCAATAAATCGGTGCCTGAAATGGCCATGATGATATCATGACAAACCCCAACCTGCTTCGAACCTCACGACCTCTTCACAGCCTTTGAAGACAGGCGCTTCTCGCTCAACGCCTCGGCCACTATGGGGTGCAACGCAAGGCGGAGGGCCGTCTTGCATGGCGGCCAGGGGGGGGGTTCCATAGTCATGGGGGATCCCCAAAATGGATGGTCTTTATATGTTTTCAAGGAACATCTTATTAAAATGAATGATTTAGGGATACCTCTATTTTGGGACACCTCCATATGTGGGTGGATGTCAGTTTATCAGCTCTTTGCGGGTTCACGAGGGGTTTCGACATGTTTTGACCAGCCATAGATTTTATTGCGAAACATTGTGAATGATTGTGAACCATTGTGCAACTGACATGAATTTACTATGACATGTGTGAAGGGTTGTGATTTACCTCGAGCTGGTGTATACAAGAATCCAGGTTTTGAATCTGTTCGCTGCCAAATGCGGTGCAGAGTCTAGCCAAGCCATTCTGGGTAAATTATAACGACCTCACTGCGACCTCACTGGAAATCATGGTTAGTAAGGAACATCATCCCCAAATGGCCTTAATTCATTCAGGTTCGCCCTTGGCGTCAGCGGGGGGTGGGCAGGGACCGCAAGAAGTTGGTGGCCTTAATTCAGGTTAGTGAAATACTATAATTTACCTAGATTCATGTTGATGGAGCTCCAGAAACGAGTGTTTTTTCTTTTGCATGGAATCCCCAAATCTCAGTGTTGGGTGATGGTTTTCCGATTGGACTTTGACATTTCACCCGAAAATGTCACTGAGTATACTGCATAATTACATATACCCTCTGGTTATGACTAACATAGCCATGGGAAATCACCATTTTAAATAGGTAAACCATCTATTTCTATGGGCCATTTCCAATGGCTATGTTAAATAAACAGATGGCAATATACATGGAAGGGATGGTCATTGCAGATTGATCCGCACGGTTCATACTGTAGAAATCAATAGTTACTTTTTCCACCAGTAACCCCAAAACAAGTAGGGTCTCGTGCACAGGGGTTACTTATCCCCATCAACCCTGAATTTAGGAGTTTTTTCAACTCCCATGATCTACACGAACCAGTTATAAGACGTTATAAGTTGGTTTACGCTGTTTGTAACATTATACACTTATAATGTATATATAGATAGATAGAAATTATACATATATATATAGCTATATATAATTTACAATCTCACCCAACCTTAGATATAACCAACATAAAGCCAACATATATTTTTACTTATCGACCAACTTGATCATTGATTGAAAATCCATTCGAATCCCTTTTTTCGTTGGTGAAGCCCCTATTCTAGGCAGATGATGTTACCATTCTTGTTGGGCCCAAATGGGGGGGAACCTTTCGTGCAGGTCCTGCAATTGACATCCTTGGCCACAGAGTGGCAACAGAAGGAGTGGCAGCTGTCTTTCCAACTGCCGGGAGCTTAGAATTTGGATGTGCATCATAGTCAACTTTCACGTGCTTGGGAAACTCCTGGTAGCTCATTGGCTCTCCATTTAACAAGACATTTAGATATTATCCATGATACCTCCAGCTCCTTTGCTCCTTCTTTTCCAATGGATAACAAGAGCATGACATCTCCCAATACGATATAATTATAAGGTGAATCTGTGGGCTACGGTACAATGAACTATTGCAGCCAGACGAGTGATCCAGGGAGGTGAAGCTTCCAAGAAGCTGTCCTCGGCTCACCAAGCTGGACACAAATCAAGCGCTTCAAGTGTCGCCCCAGCGAATTACACGACGACACGTTGCATGGTCACAGTTTTTCTTCCGACCATAATAAGCTATATACCCTGAAGGTTTCCTAAAATGAGGGTACCCCCAAATCATCCACTTCAATGCTGGTTTTCACATTTTTCATCATAAACCATCCAACTATTGCGGTACCATTTATGGGAATCTCCATTCAAACAAATCCACTATATTCACATATATTTACTAAGTATTTAAAGATCATTTCTGGTCACCTGGCAGCTCTCTTTAGGCAGACGCAGCAGCGAGAGCAAGAAAGCCTGGCTGACCTAAGGCGGGAGCCGTGGGAATATCATTGGAACACAGCCAAGACACATCAAGACACCAAGAGTTACTGCAAACTGGGTGGTTTTGTGAGGTTCAATGAATTGGTTTTAAGGATTTTTCAGGAACATCTAGAGGAAAGCAGTTTTTTCCCACACAACAAACACCAAACGCTGGCAATGCGAAATCCCTCAACTAAATGGGCATCACATCATCGAGCATCATCGAGCTGAATGCGGGACTTTCCAGCAAACCCATGGTCGGTTCCCAAAGGATCCCAAAGGTATATTCCGTTCATATACTGATGTAGTAGTTTTATAATGTTTTATCATTCTTCAGCTATGATGATTTAGATGTTCTCTATTGATCCTGGCATATATTGATGTTGTTCTATCATGTTTTATCATTCTTCAGCTAATGATGATGATTTAGATGTTCTATATTGATCCCGGCAAAGAATTGAAACATGGGATTTCCCATCGCCATGTGCTGGGATGTTCAGAAACTGAGAAAGACCAGAAACTGGTCATCCCGCTACCAGACGTGGTTGGGAAAGGGAACCTCTTGAAAATCGCTGTGAGTTTGGTGAATAATAATATTGTATACTTCAGCCAGAGGAATAGCATTGATAATATCCGGTAATTGGACTGCGCCGCGGAGAATTCTTGGTTTGTAGATGTTTCACCTACTGAAAATTGAAAATGAGGAGTTTCCATGTGCCAGTCGTTTGTGGAGAGAGTTGGACATGTGGTCCTGGGAATACCTCCGCACAAACAGGCTGCAGGTGTTCAAATTGATGCCATATTTGAGAATGGCAAGTTGAGGCAGCGATTAAACCCACCCAACCCCAAATTCGCTAAAGTCGTCGACTGCAATACCGTTGCGGAAGCTGAATCTGCAGTCACCGGTGGCCTCTCCTACTTTCTGCTGGGTACTTCACATGTTCCTTCTATCTAAATGAAGCCATCCAGCATCCGATGGTTGATCCTGGGCACCATTTAGTGCGATGAATTTCCCATTAAAACTGATCATCTTAAATCCCTAGGAATCACCATGAAATTCCATTCAAATCCCATGAGTTCCCTCCACCCCATGGGATCCCATGGGTATCCATTCCCCAAATTTTGATAATTTTGCTGGATGCATCCCAGTGGACTTCTTGGCTCGACCTTTCAGCGCGCATTCCGTTGCGGCGTGAACCGGGCACCGGGGGAATCCCCAGGGGATCCCAGGGGGGCATGAAGCTGCTGTGTGCGGAACCTAAGAGGATCGATGGCAGTGGAACCCAACTTGGGTACTAACAATACGTGGGGCCGTGGGGCTAGTTCAATCCCTATGGCCAGTTACTCACCACCTATAGCCTGGCAATGTGGCAGACCCAACGCCTTAAGGAATTTGACGCCACTACCATTTCGTTTTTTTTTTTTTCCCACCCATTTATGGTCACCTCACAGACAAACCTCACCAACCAAGCATTGAAACTACACCATATATCACTTAATTATATTATCACCATTTTATGACAATGTTTGATGCTTAGTATCCCAATCTATTCCAAGGACGATGTTTACCACCTACTACCCTGGACTTTTTGGTAATCAAACATGGCTTGCCGGAAAAACCACCATTTAGCTTGATGATTTCCCAAACACATGCCCATTTGAGCAACGTTTTAAACTTTAAACCTTTGTGTTCATGTTAAGTAAGGGGCCCCTTGTAAGGCCGTGGCATAAGCAAAACTGCGGTACGCGTAAGCCAGCGTAAGCTCCGCATAAGGCAAGATATGCGCGTAAGCAAAACCTGTGCGCGCGTAAGCAATGGCGTAAGCATTTCCTTATTTGGTGCCAGGATGTAAGACATTTAGAACATGCCCAAATTTCTTAAAGTGCTTTTCCCAGCCATGTTTCTAGCGAAGGGTATAGCAACAGCCATGTCAGGTGTCCATTTCGGTATTTCTGCATCTTGGTGCATCTTGGGGCCAGAAGTGAAGGTATTGTATATATACCCTCTGGTTATTTAACATAGCCATGGCAAATCCCTCATAAATGGAGGTTTTAATGGGAAACTCATCTATAAATGGGCAATTTTCCATGGCTATGTTAAATAACCGGAGGGTATTTTTATATACCCAATAGGTCATGAATATCATCCTAAGAACATCCCAAAAAAATATCCCATTCAGCCAAAAAATGCCATTAATATCCCCATTACGATATACTGTATGTCGCCCCTCCCAAAAAAATAAAAAAAAACATCCTGATGTCTAACCGTATTCTGTCCAGGGTGAACTAATAGTTTGCTATATTTTGCTATGGAAAATCAATGTAAGTCATCCTTGTTGAAGATGTCAAACGTCAATCAGCTCAATCAACTATAATTTATACAATCATGGTCCTTTTCCATGGCAAACTATTACCAAAGGCCCAAGTTCATTGGGTTGGTTAAAGGGAAACAAAAATACAGGAAACCTCTATATTTAGTGGAATTTTAGTGGTAAAGACCATGGTATCCCGTAAATTTTCCCGTAAATCCAATGACAAGTGGACTGTTCCTCGATCTCCTCAACGGCTCGGCTCAGCGCCTCCGCGCCTCCGGCCCCGCCATCGCAACGCACCATGGCCGAGCCAACGGCGCCGCTGGCGCCGGTGGCGACGACGGCCTTCGCGGCGCAAAGGTTGCCGCGGAACACCATCCAAACGGCAGCTCAGATGATCTCAGATGGCTGGAAGATGGCTGGAATACACGGGGGAAAATGGATGAAACTTGAAGATGGGTGATTTTTCCATGATTTTTCCATGATTTTAAGGACAATTCAAGCATCTAACGTGATGTTGAAAATATTTGAACATTTTTGTGTTTACTTGGGTGGTTTTTGGACATTTTAAGGATCTTTCTCGATTGTTTATCGTTTCATTAAATGATAACGGGACAGGAATGCCATCAGAGAATTTGTTGAATGGAACATTCCCCATTGTCCTTGCTGAATGTGAGCGCCGTGAAGGCAAGTGTTAGTGATTTGGGGGTGGATCACACGGATTTGCGAATGGGTCACACCTTTACATCTGTTTAGGCCGTCCAAGTCCACATAAGATCCCTCACAGGCAGGTGATCTGTAGACACTGTTTGTTTTTCCTAACTTTTTGGATGCCCAAAAATCGCACAATCATCATTTCCCATCGGTGATTAATTAGTGAATTTTCTTATAGACTTTTCTGGAGTGAATAGCCATATGCATCCATATGCCATGATGGTATACTACGGTTAGTTTTACCATTTTCCTAAATATAAATCGATCCTCAGAAATCTCTGATTTTTACAGCGGGCCCAGGTGGTGGCGCCCACGGTGCGGCAAACGAGTCCATTTACACCGCGCGATGGGAACGTTGCGAACATCTGGGCCGCGCCCTTGCGGAGTTCGTCGGTGCCAAGTCGCTTGGTCTTTGGGTGGGACCAACGATGCCAAGTGGTGAGGAGTTTAAGACATCCCATGACATTCCCAACATACCCCAACCTTCTGGGTATGTTCTGGGTATTTAATGGGATTTAACCATCTATGGTGTATTTTATGGATGAAATATGATGAAATGGGATATGATCATCCCCAACCTACTGGACTAGTTTGATCCCTGTTTTGGGGGGGGCTATAAATGGAAAAACAATGTTAAAACCAGCAAAATATCGTTGTTTTTTTTGGTTTTGGTGGACTATCAAAGATTGAATACGCCTGCGTATTGTTGTTTATATATACATATGGGTTAGCCATATGTATATATGTATATATTATATATAATTTACTTGTACGTTTTTTTTTGGGCGAAGGGAATTAGGTGTCGGCCATAGGCTAGCCAGCTAACACAAACAATGTAGGATCTAAGGTTGGGTACGGACTAGATGGTCTATATGTGAATATCATATACCCCTACAATATGGGCCCTCCAGTTATAAGTTGTTTTATAAACCCCATTAATTATAGTTATAAGTTATAAGTATCATAAACCACAGTTATTGGAGTTGTAAACCAACTTAGCTATCGATCGGGGGCCCACATTGTAAGTTCCATGCCACATTCATCAGATGGTTTTCCTCTTAGAGACGGCCGGAGAAGATCCCACTAAGAAGAACAATGGAGGGGAAACACATGAAACACCATGATGGGTCTAAATCCTGCACTGGTGCAGTTCCAGTGAGAAAGTTGGATATTGTATTTCTGCATAGAAAAAAGGGGGCCCGAGATTCCAACTTAGGGGGGTAAACATCCAATTGTTATATTATGTCTATGTTACATTATCTATACGAATAACCCCCAACTGCAGCCTAAGTACTCTCTGATAATCTAACGCAGCTATATAATGCGATATATATATATATATATCATATCTCATAATATCCATATGGAAAATGACCATAAATTGCCCATTTAGTTGGATGACTTACTTATCAAGAGCCATCTACATAGGGGGTCATTTTAAATAAATCATCCCGTTTGGGAACGGTTTGTTGGTGATGCACTGTTATAGAATTAATATGCATTAACTACCACCTGAAAATGTTGATAGTTAACTATTGACATTTATTATCATTAGTATGGATGATGAAGTTCTTTCTAATGGTTAATTAACATTATATAGTCATCTTAATATTAATCACTATTACTCATAATAGACATGACCATCGATACCAAATGTTGATAGTTAAGTATTGATGACTATGTTCATATCCATGATGTTTACCCTCTGGTAAACTAACATAGCTATGGAAAATCACCATTTATAGTGGATTTTCCCATTACAAATTGTGATTTTCCATAGCTGTGTTAATTTACCAGAGGGTACCTATGAATAGAGATTTTCAGGTGTGGTATGATCGCAGCTTACACTGAGGAGTCGCGTCGGCACAAGGCCTAGCCGCAGGACCCACCTTGTTCTTGGCTAGCGCCTTGGGGCTGAAACGCGGCGTCCGTTTTTTGGGGGGCAAAAGAGGTGTTGGAAGTGGTGAGGATTTAACCCATATTCATCCATTTTCCACGAATCTAACCTTGGATATCCCATATATATATATAATATGTGTTGTGTTACTGGGGTAAATCAAGTGGTGTTCAGGCACCCACTTCGGGAATCGATCTTCCGCTATGCCCCAGTCGTCGGATTCGTCCGTGCAGTTTTCCCAGGTGGCGCCACCACTCCCGGACGCCCAGTGCCAGTGCCCTACACGCGGCACGCGCCCGTGGCCGTGGCCAACGTGGCGCCGCGCGCGCAGTTCGTGCGTCTGGATGAAGGCCTCAGCGGGGTCAACGGCATCAACGGCGTCAACGGCGTCAACGTCAGCGGCGTCAGCGGCGTCAGCAGCAACGCCGGTGCGGCCACCGGCGATGTGCAAAAGGTGAGGGAAGAACTGGAGGCACAGAAGCTCTTGGGATGGCTTGGTCATTGTAAGTTAATTACTGGAATTTATATGCTGATGGGATGATTGTTGGGATGGTCATTTGATCTTATTTGAATGACTACTTAGAATGATTGTGGGGTGATGATTCGGATTAGTTCTTTGACGTCGTTTTATCTAGGTGTTTCAGATGTTTATATTAGGGCAAACCATGGCAAACCTCATTTGTAGAAACACGAAATTAGGGAACAGTGCAACCCAGATTGCGGAGGATTTGTTGGTGGCCCGGGTCACCAGAATCCACTCAAAAGATAGCAATGGATCACGACCCACAACATGGAGATGTCCAAGACATGTGGATTTGATACGATTTGATTAAATAATTCCATCCTTCGTTCATATGAACCACCCCCCATTCTATGGCCCCAATTATGTGGACTTTCCCTACATCCACCATCATCCACCATCCTCCACCTTGGTTTCCTGGGGTCCAGGCTCGGATGGCTGAGATGCAAAGTCGCTGGGAGGAGCGTTTCTGTGAAGCCGTAGATTTCTGGCATCAAGCATGGTCCACCACCACTTCAGTGGCTCCAATGGCATCCTGGGGATCTGGTGGGAATATGGTGCGTATTACACCATCAGTTGATGATCTGTTTCCCGGGGCTTTACCAAATGGTACCAACAGAATCTGATCATTTGCTATTAAAATATTGCCCCATAACATCCATCATAACATATCATAACGCAGGTTTACAGCTTACTCACGTTTACTCTCATCCAGGGCTGACACTGACACCATCCTGAAAATCTATCTCGCTGGGTTGGTCAAGACGATATTGTTCCTTGGAATTTCGTTGTGGCGCCATTGCGCCCTTATGTGGGTTATCAAATTATATAGTCATGATATGTCATGATTATATAGGCATGATCAATTAGCCAAACATTCTTACTGTAATTTTCAATTGGCCCAAACGGATTCAGGGCAAGAAAGCTGCATTGGAAAGATCTCCCCACCGCAAAAGACTGTACTGAAACCACCGAAAAGGCAACAAAAAACATGAAAGGATGCCTCTTTTTCGAGAAACAAAAACGCAGGTTTGTGGATGTTTGTGGTTTCTTTTGCTACGCAACAAGTGTAGCAGCCATGGTCTCGTTGATACTATATATAAGTATATAAGCATTGATGAATGTGATGCGAGTTTGACACAATTACTGTATGCCATTATTCTGGGGGCTGGCAGCTGGCATTCGTATGACTGAGGGAAGTTTATCACAGCACAGTTTGCGCAACAAAAAGAAAAGTACAGTACCTTTGGCCAACATAGAATTAACATAGGTTTGCGCAACATTGCGCAAGCCACTCAGCTGGTTTGGAAGCTAAATTAAATGGGCCAGCCATTGGAAGCCAAGGTTGTCAAAGACTGCAACACCCACTGTGTCACTTACCTTGAAGATGACCAGCTCAACTCTTGGATTTGGCCGTTAACAGCTGAAGCGATAGGATGGGATAGGATGGGATAGGTAAGGCATGGCAACGATGGCAACGGGAAGGGATAACATAAATTCAACGTTCGGAACAAAATGAACAAACAGATCAACTCTAAATGTGGTTCAGCAGAAGCTATGCTGATTATACCTGATTATGCTGGGAACTCTGCAAGATTGGATCCTTAAACAGTTTGAAGAAAAAACGGGCTTTAAAACGTACACATTTTACGCAGATCTTCGTGATCTCCTCAATGGTCTGAGGTGAAGCTGAGTGAGGTTTTGGAGGTTTGGAGCGTCCATTCTTCTAACGCTTATGGCAAGCGGACCGCACTGTGTCTGGTTGCCGGATGTTGATGTTGGCTTGGAATATGTAGTCATTGCATGTCATTTCATGTCATTGCATGTCATCGCTGGCCGAGTTGTGATGGCCTGATGTTTGTTGATGTTTGTTGATCTTGCCGCATGGTGTCATGTTGGTGATGATGTTCACATTGATAGCCCTTGGCACCAGGCGTCATTGGATCAACTTGGCCAAAAGAGCCTGGTCACTTGGCGTGCGACAGCAGAGAGGCATACCGGATCTATCCGGACTTGACGCATGGATTTGGCCAGCTATAGCACATCATACATACCCTCCGGTTATTTAACAAAGCTATTGAAAATCACCATTTTTAATTGGAAAACTCACTATAAATGGGGTATTTTCAATAGCTATGTTAGTTTTACCGGAGGTATGTTCCAAAATATCCATTTTGATGAGTTTTAATGTTTAAAATCCTGGTAAACCATTTGATTTGATTGTCCTTGGACTAACCCACATGTTTGAGCCCTCTAAACTAGGGGATATCTCACCAGTGAAATATTGTAAAAACATTTTTATAAATTATCAACATATAATATATTTGAATCCAAGAATATGCAGTCGGAGTCCTTTGCAGACTTGTCCTTCCAAGGAGGTGGTGAACCTTCAAAATCGCGTGCAACTGCTGGAGGCGACTCTTCGCGAAGCCGGCGACGCTCAGTGGATGAATCCTCACTATCGCTCCGAGATGGTCCGAGCATATCTGTAGTAACTCTCCCCAGAACGACAGAAAAGACTATCTATCTATCTTTCTATCTATCTATCTATCTATCTTTCTATCTTTCTATCTTTCTTATCTATCTATCTCTCTCTCTCTCTCGCAACATTTTAATGCCAGGATTTTACTTCTCTATCTTTTACAGGGTCACTATCGTAATTATTGCGGTAGCCAAATTCTTTGCCTACACAGTAGAGGCTGGTCGAAACAATCACCATGGGTTTGAGCTTCAAAGAGGGGGCATCTAATGAGTCAGGAATAATCCCAGCAATAATCCGATTAACAATCCCAGAAATCCTCATATCATGAAAATCATCAATCACTTCTTGTACGCAACCTGATTCAACAGTGTATTCCAATGTATTCCATGGATTTGGGGATATTTGGACATTTTTTTCGACCTTGGGGGATATTTGGCAAGATAGCCGTCCTCTCAATGCCCATTTGGCCCCCCTCTGTCGGTTTTTGCCCGGTAGAGGCAGCGTGTGGTCAAGCAAATTCGCCTGTGCACAAGGATGCCAGCTCACCTCAAACCCTGTGGCTGGGACCAATGGGATGGCTTTTTCCCCGGTTGATGCAGCAGTGCAAAGTCAAAATGTAGCCATGCTCATGGAAAACATAGTGCAACGGGATAGGTCAGGGGATCGAAAAACCATCAGAAACCACCAAGACAAATTTTATGATGAATGCTGGGCACTTGGCAGTGGAAGATGGCTGTATTTTAGGAAGTTCATTTGGCCGGTGGCTAGATTAAAGGGAAAACGCTAGTGTCCCAAGTGTATCATTAAAATTGAGGCTTGAGCTGTTTTTATTTAAGCAGCCTTTTGTGACAGATTTGGGTTTGCCTTCACCACACTGGTGGGTTAAAATCGACGAGCCAGTGTGAGTAGATATGCCAATAGAGAACTGCTTTGGGATAGCGCAACACTCTATCAATATAGCACCTCAAAAATAGAAAGATAAAATCCTACTGGTATCTACAGTACTGGTAATTTACTGTTATTTCTTTGGTGGGGGTGATGTGCAGAGCTTGGGATGGAAGCCATCCCTCATGTCGAATTGTCGCTGCTAGAGACGGGAACTGTTTGTGCTCCTAGAAGCTCTTGTCGCCTCATGTTAAATAATCATCAAAGATCTATACAGTATGTAAATATATGCAGGTGTTGGCTCAATTACGTTTCTTTGGGTTGACATTTAGATGCTGTACTGGTTGTACCATGTCTTACGCCCTGCATTCAAATCATGCAATGGGTTTCAGGCCCCATCTGTCGTTGCGGCTTGTTGTAACCCAGGCTGAGCGGCTGCTCCGGAACCAGCCACTGAGAGGAAATGATGGTGGTTTGCTGGGGTATATACACAAACAACTTTTCCTGAGGATTTGCATTCTGAGTTGGAGGGTATGGAAGGTAGTTGTCAGCTTATCTGAACTCTTGATTTAATCCTTTCCGGCTCCCTGAGCTTGATCAACTATCAGTGGTGCTGGTGGTGTGAATTGACCATTAGACTATCTACTTTTTCAGGAGACTTCTAGCACCACTAAAAAAATATTTATTTTTTACCAACAAGTCATGTTTTTAATACCTGTTTATATCATGTTATGTTTTCTTTGTTTCTGTGTTAAATGATTTATTTATGAGGCAACTTCAACACCAGCCATGAGTTGTGCATTTTTTGTTCCATCAGACTTCAGCAGAAGCCCTGGATGGCCATGAAAAGATCCAAGGCGACAGTTTCAAGAAGCTCTCCGAGGAGCACTCGAGCCATGGATGCCATGGCAGCCTTCTGGATCTTTTCAGCTCCATGATGATTGGCTAATTTGCTTTATGCTAATTTCATAAGTCGCTTTTTGGTGTACACACATATATATATATATTTACTTACACTTTACATATATCGAAATGTATAATGATCATGAATCATGTACAATCAAAATAAAGCTAAATGAACCTAATTCCTACAATCTATCGCCATAAATGGCTAATGAGTATCATAAGATCATGGTAAATATTACATCATTAGTCAACCAGCATGCTATCTCCATACCAAGCAGATAGCAAATCGCCAAAAATACATAAACATCCATTAACTATATCATGGAGAAGGGTTGATAGTATTTGGAATTTGGTACACGAATAACTTGTAATTGTTGTGAGTAGAACTTTTAAAACTTGTGATATGGTCAAAGTGCAGTCCTTTTTACCTTTTTTGGGGCTACCCTCTGGTACTCATTGCCCTTGCGGGAAAATCCCTCATTGGATGTTCGACATGTTAATGCTGGAGGATGTAGCGAATGCCATGAACAATGCCATTCAATCACCATTGTTCAATCATTGTTCTTGGCCAAAAGCCTATATAAATCTAGAAAATCCCATGAACATCTAGCATCCCATCTTTGATCTTTTTTGTATCTTTTTGTTTGTTCGCGTCATCCCAGTCCCGAAACAGATCACCATCTCAAAAAAACCCAATGGAATTCCCAATAAAAAGCGGATCCAACCTGCGACTCGCCAGGAGTTGGCCTCCTTCGCGGACTACGTCTCCGAGCAGAGCTGGCGCATGCGCTCCGACCTGGGCCGGGACAACTCGAAGCCACAGCCCAGCAGTGCCGGGGCCTTGCCCAGGCCGCCAGTGGAGGTCACGGCCATGAGTGGCTTGGTGGAAGGGGGATTTTCAGGGTCAATTTTTTCGATTATAACTTCTAGGGCCATACGGATTAGAGTCACTAGAGGATTATATTATATATATATAATTAATTATATATAATATTATATAATTTTATATATTTAATTATATATATATATAAATAACCTCTGGTAATTGAGTTTGTCCTGAACAGGCCCGCCATGTTCGGAAACGATTCGGAAGCAAGCCCGATGACATGTCGGTGTCGCCATGTGAATTTACAGTACGACGTCCAGCAAGCTGCTGGTTTGAACTTAGGGCTAATAATAAGCAACCATTAAAAAAAATGATGGTCATCTTGGAGCGGGTTGAGCCCCCATGATCTGGAGGTTATGGTAGCGGAGGGTTATTATGGAGAATTAGCCAACTTATTCATCTTTCAAGCGTGCGTATTATGCAATAAGGTTTTGGAGATTTAATGCGATATTCATGGGGCTTACAATGGGATTTGGGGTTTGGTATCTAAAAATGGAGGATGGACCTAGGACCTAGCAACTTATGACAATGTTGCTGGGGACAATGAGGTTCTAATTGTTCTATATATAATCCATTGGAATGTTGGCGTTCTATTTTTAGACAAACCCGTGTGGGAATCAACTGGCTACTAAGTGGGCTTAGTTTACTCAGATGTTGGGTTAAGATAGTTACGGATATGTTTTTTGTTTGTTTAAGGATTCTTAACCATCAACGGACAGGCATCAATATCAAACGGTTGATGAGCTATGATTCTAAGGTTGGATGGTGGGGTTAATTACCTTAAGTCAACATGGAACCCCCAAACTCTGGGGGTTGGATCGGTGCTTTTCCAAAGTTTATATGATCATAAATGTGGTGTCAATTTCAATTTTAGTGGGTATACCTGACTGGTGAGACTTGGATAGATTAGGATAGGACACTTTTTTATATATTCGGTATCGTAGAACTTAGATCCACGGCTGTTGTGTGAAGGTAAGAAAAAACTGGTTGATGTTGCGGTTCTGACCCTGTGATTCAACCCATGGTGTGTACCGCTACACCAATTGGCCCCAATTGGCACTGCTGGTGACCGCTGGTGACAACACAAATTGGTTTCATGTCCAGTGTGATCACAGGGGAAGTCAATGACATGTTGCAATCAACCACATGCTCTTACATGCCATGTGTACATACCTATATGATTGGATGATTGGATGGGGTGTTTCTAGTTTCATTGTTTTTCCGTTTGGTTGGGCCAGATTCGCAGTTTTCTATCCAATTCTTTGCTGTATATTGACAGGAGCCATGACTCCAAATGCTCTATCATGCTCTATCATGCTCTATCATGCTCTAGCTACCTAGCTACCTAGCTACCTAGCTACCTAGCTACCTAGCTACCTAGCTACCTAGCTACCTAGCTACCTAGCTACCTAGCTACCTAGCTACCTAGCTACCTAGCTAACGCTACATATATAATGATATATATACCCTAGGCTTCCTCGACATTCCAAAGAATGGTGGTTGAACGTCGACCATTAAATTGCGTGAACCCCCTTTTTTTGCATGTTGACCTGGGCTGCATAGTCAGAAAACATCAGAATCAAGTACTCTCATGTTCGTTCCCCAAAAAAAACATAAATTCACTCAAAGTGAACGTTGATTTCCTTACATGTGCCGAATGCCAAAAGAACATGTGTTGTAAGATCCAACCATTTTTATGA
>Ga0126342_10000353_pt1 | contig 46880 bp, 48 predicted proteins | sample Cyp1metagenome_FD_92528 | JGI IMG/M metagenome (GOLD analysis project Ga0126342, IMG submission 92528) | Coral microbial communities from Lord Howe Island, Old Settlement Bay, Australia - Cyphastrea 1 metagenome | ecosystem: Host-associated > Invertebrates > Cnidaria > Coral ...
ATTTTGTATAGCCAAGTGATCACATGCCCCGTTGACATTTGGCTTTAGGGCCCTTGAGTCATACCGCGCTGCCGTGGTAAAAGTTGGGCATTTGACGATCCCGTTTCCAATTCATACATATATATATATATGCATCATATTACATAATTATATATATATGTGGTACCCCCCTAATATGTGAATCTGTTGGTATTTGCAGTGTTTTCGTACTATTTCAGCGGTTTGTTTTTGTGAGAAGGCTTTCTTTTGAAGAGAAACAATGCGCATACAGACATTATACAACTATATAGAGAGCTAAAGAAATTATAGCCTAATGTAGTCTTGTACTAGGGAAACAAATCCACCAAGGGCGTTTGCAAACGTCTGCAAACAGAAACTTGGGATTGAAGCTTGAAGGCCTGGGAAAAACTTCTTCAATCCATGCTTTAGGATTGAATAAGTTTTTTCCCACGCCTTCAATCTTCAATTTTCAATCGTAAAGACCGGATTGAAGACGTTTTCCTTAGGCCTTCAATCTTCAATCTTCAATAATCTTCAATCCTGGATTGGAGAAGTTTTTCCCGGGCCTTCAATCTTCAATCTTCAATCCACCTCCACCTCTCTGCAAAGTTTCCCTTAAGTCGGGACGAGTGATTCAACTCACATGAAAAAAGTCTCAACTTTCGGTCTTTTCCCCGAAATCTGAAAAACGTAGTGAAAGCACCGTACGTTACTACAGAAACGATAACACATGCATTTTTCTCTTGAAGAAACAATTCTAAATTGACAAGAGCAGGCTTTACAAACAGACACTTCATGCAAAGGGTGTAGCTTTCCTTAGGCAAAAAGAGTATTCCTTTTTAATAGGTAGCATTCCTTTGCAGAAAGTCACTTTTCTTGAACATATTGCTTCTCATTTCGATCAGGTAGTGGTTCTTCCCAACATGTAAATATGCATTGTTTAATTCAAAACATGAGCATAGACCCATTTCATGAAGTATTGCTACAATTCTTCCGGAAGGAAGAATACGTTGCACAAAAGGTCCCTGCAACATACAAGGCATCGTTTTATCGAATGCAGTACCTTTTCAAATAGAATAAGACTAATTATCTTCAGAATGTAGCCATTACTTTGAAGAACATGCATGTTGTTCTCTAAGTACTGCTACATTGTGCTCTCTAGAGTCAGCCTCACTCATTTTTTGATAGTATATGATAGCGCATACTTGAATTTAAAAGATGTGAGCCGTTTTTGATTAAACAAATACCCTCGCAAATGCTACCTCTGTGAGATTAACATGCCCCTTCTGAAGAAAGGTGACTTGAAAGAGCACAGCAATACTTCAATAAGAAAGCTCTCTTAGTCTATGCAGTATTCATTGAAAACAGTAAAATATACTGTATTTAGATGAGGGTTGTACTGTAGCATTACTTTTTTGCAATGTTCCGTTGAATATATTCCTTAAACATTGTGGGGACTCAATAGATGCAGTAGTACTTGGAATATGTTCGAGTTTTACAAAAAGTCCCTGAATTAAATGAAAGCAGTACTGTGTATTCTAAAAGAAGTGTAGAAGCGTAGCATCACTTTTTGCAATATTTCTCTAAGAAGAATAACACTTTTCTGGAAAATAGAGGACGTCGTATTCATTAAGGAAAGTGTTGGTGCAAGTATGTGCAAAGCCTCCTTCACAAAGGAGTGAACCATTTGATTGAAAATCATGCAACAATACACAGAACAGCATTACTATGATGAACTAGAACCCTTGGGTGCGTGTAGTATTTTTTGTAAGAAACACGTCATGGTTGTATGTGTGCAATATGCCCTTCCATATTATATGAATGAAAGATCTGAACAAAATAGGCATCATTATTTTGAACAAGTGACGTCTTTCCTTTAAACAACAAATATCATGCAAAAAATGAGACGGGGGCTGAACTTCATGAAAAAGGCGTATTGCACTGCACCTTTCCACATATTGGATGTTTCTGCAAGAATAAATAGCGCTTCTTACTTGAAGGAAGACCTTGTCTTCAGGGCAAACGTTTTGAAGAAGTGAAGTCTTTCCTGAAAAAAATGGTCATACAAGAAACATGATAGGAAGGCTGAGCTTCATTAAAGGTTGTATGGCAGTTTTCCACATATGGTATGTTTCTCAAATAATATTGCTTCTTACTTGAGAATATGTTCAAGGCAGACTAACCTGTAAGCAGCATGTTCCTTAACAACAATCAAGGAAGGTAGCAATCTGCATTGACGAAAGCTGAACACCGTTCTTAAAAGAAGCAATGTTCCAAACAGTATAAAAGCATAGATTGAACACATCTGGGGGTGGTATTGGTGGTGGGGGCTGCATAAGAAATATACAATAATTAGAAACTATATAATTATATATATATATTGTAATGTAATGTAATGTAATGCAATGCAATGTAATGTAATGCAATGCAATGTAATGTAATGTATGGATGGATGGATGGATGTATGGATGGATGGATGGATGGATGATTTGATTGTATGTTCCCATTTCTCACTAAATATTTTTCCCCAAGGGACATCCATCTATTTTTCATATGGAAAATGAATGAGCATCATCCATAGCAAGCCATTTGTAGCGAATCTTTTGTGATTTTCCACGCATGCCACGGCCATGTCGCGAAATGGAGAAATAGGTCACCACACCGTGGCAGGACCTCATGGCATTTGATCCCCAGAGCCCCAAGCATGGCAAAGATGACGCTGCGAAGCCGCAGGAGAGGTGGGATTGGTGAAGCGATGAAGCGGAAATTGAGATTTAGATTGACCTAAACTGATGTTTATCTGGATATTCATTATAGTTTATTATTATTACTATTATTATTATTATTATTACTATTATTATTATTATTTGTTTTTTGTGGGGGGAATGATGCTACACGCACACACACACATATATATATATATATATATACACATACACATACACAACTATGCGTGATATTTGGGTGTGTTTGAACATGGGGCATCTAGTGGTGAACTGATAAACCGACTGGTACTTTGGCCTCCTTGGCCTATGTTTAAATGATGAATATTTGGGGAACTATGTTTTGAGAGGCAAATCATCATAAATCATTCATGTTTATGGGCCATTTTCCATCGCTGTGTCAAATACCCAGAGGGTTATATCAATAATTATGGACCATACATGATAGTGCAATATTCTTATTCTTTATAAACATAGAAAAACATGAAATTAAGGTTGCCCCGGTTGCAGCCACAGATCATTTCCATCCCCGTTTGCCAACATGGGATATGCCATGGCGAACTGGGGCGTTGCAGCTGGACGAGAGATGGTGCAGGCGCCTCGGCTGATGCTTTCCACCATAAACCCAGCAGTTGGCCTAGTTAATTACTACTGTATATTGCTATAAGGAACCCAAGTTACAAAGCAACTGAAAACTTGGAACTTATAACAACTATTTCGATATCTATTTTTTGATTTGTTTGCATCACTTTGTTATATGTTGTTGAGGCCTCATGTTGTTCCACATGTGTCCCATTCCTTTCAAACGCCGAAGCGGCGACGCCCTACGCCCTACGACGTGTCTTCCAGGCGGAGCTGGCGCTATGGCCTGTAGCATTGCGCAGTTCGCCAAGCAGAGATCCTGGGAAGAAGCTTTGGGCCTGCTGATCCAACTGAAGCTGGGCACCTGTGGCACCACCTGGGATTTCACATGGATTTGACCAATCAAATGATGCCTTTTGAATGGAGAGAGTGATGATTAAACATGAGATTCTTGTTATTTTTTTTTGGTGTAGTTTGGTTATTTTTCGGCATTTAGAACATCTTCAGGCCGCTGGCCCCAATGTATCTCAGTTGTTGGTGACTTTCGCGAAAGCCTCGTTGCATCATTGAGGATTTAACATATTTAACGGACCCCCTAAATCATAGATGATGTATAATGCCCTTAATTGTTATTTGGGGTCCTTTTGGGGGCTGTCAGTTAGATCCTCGCCGTAGCAACTTCAAAGCCCACTACCGGGAAAAATTGGAAGACTCGTCAGGGTTGTGCCACTTGCAATTCTCCACGGCTCCCTGCAGCCCAGGAAGCATTCATCTTTGCAGGTAAACCAACGGACCTGCAGTGCCGTCATCAGTGCATGTGAGAAACTCTTTGGTGATTTCAGACGGGCTTTGTATTTTTTCTCTATGATGATAGCATGGAAGTACCCTAGTATCTTCACGGGCTGAATCAACCATTTTGTAATTTACTAACTATTGCAGTACTTTGCGATCCTAACTGCATTTTGAGGAAGCGTAGAGGGGGAAGTCATTTACATTTGCGCGTCCTCCAAAGAGTTTCAGTGATTTTCCATTCCTAGTAGTATTATATATATATACAGTAATCCAACTTGTAGTGTCTGTCTTCCCATGGGTTTAAGCATCACCTGGGTGTGTTTATCAATTCACCTAGGCGTGTTTATCAATGGGATGCTTGCCCCATCTTGTCCCCAACTGCACTCAGCCAAGGGAGATGGGATCTGGCTGGTGCTTTCATAGTTGTGCTCTTCATATCACTTCAACTAGGAACATAATTCCTGTTGACTATTTTTTGTCGGTTCTTGATTCTTGCTTAAAGCCAGCAACAATAAACCAACACATCTTGTTGGAAAGTTGTTTCTTGGTCAAACACGTTCTGTCTTATTGCATTCTTATTGCCAGGCTTGTTTCAGCAGTTCTTTTTCGGCGTTCACCCACCACTTGAAAAAAAGGAAGGGTTGCCAGCTGGTGGTTTCAGATTCCATGATCCAGCTTCTCTGGTTTCAACATGTTTGAAGTCATACCCATGACGGATCCATGGTGCTGGTATATATATATATATATATATGCTAACATGACTGGGGTATATTGATGGTACATGCTACCATATATATATAGCATACATGGATCCTATGGTATATCCGAAATCCCCACATCTCCCAAAATCTCCGAAACTCACTCCCCCTTTGCCATCCTTTTCCATCGACGTTTCACATCTAAGGACGACATCCAGCTGGCCCTTGGCCCTGCAGTTGTTCCGTCAGCTGTCGACCGTGGATTTGATCGCCGTTAGCCTTGCGATGAAGGTCTGCAGTCGGGGGCGGCAGTGGACGCTGGCGCTGACGCTACTGGAGGAAATGGAGATGCAGCAGTTGGAAGGTCTGGGGATGGGGATGGGGAAAATATATGAACATATGGGAAAATGGATGTTGGATGATGCAGATCCCCGGGAAAAAATGTACAGATGGGACTGGCTCGCCAGGATGAGGAGCTTTGAATCAAGAGAAGCTTGCATGGCTATGGATGCTAATGATTTTTGATACTTTTGCGTGATCCATGCGTGAATACCAGCTGACTACATCCTCTGTCATCTTCGTGCCCGCAACAATGAAACATGTACATATGGACAGGGGTACCCCTAAATCATTCATTTTAGATTGGGATTGTCCATGATAAACCATCCATTTGGGGATCCCCCCATTTATGGAAACCCCCATATCTATGTTGATATAGGTAATCTATGCAGGTCCCTGGGCTACGCAAGGTGGAAAGATAGCAGCAACATGGTTGATTAGAATTGCTTGCTGCTTCACAATGCGGCAATTCTCTTTATATATATATATATTTATTTATTATGTTTTTTAAAAATATTCTTTGGCACTTTGAATTTTACGTGAGCCGTGCTTTATGTAACGCATCAGCCGCAGCTTCTTTGATTGCAAGTGTTTAGTAGAAATTGGTGGTTGCAGTGACAAAGTTGGATCCATTGGCTAGCTGCTCATACGAACGCCTGAGTGTAGAAGGATTGCTGCAAACTGGCACTACCATAGGGATAGGGGCTGGAATCTCAACAGCAACGTCTCCAATGTGGCACAGCCCAATAGCCATACTTGATTTCACCGGGGGTTGACCTCAAGCGTTTATTCAACTGGTTTACCATATGAGGATGTCCGAGAATTTGGTACTCCCCCAAATTGCTACTTAAATAGGGGAAAACATGATGGAACATGATGGACAATGATGAACCATTGGATAGGGGATGCCCTATTTCTAGACAAACCCATATATAACTAATATGTCTAGACTCTAGACAAGTTGGAGAACTATCATCGATAATAGCCTTTGGCAATTTGACGTAGCTATGTAAAATCCAATTTTCAATGGGTCAACCACGATAAATCATCTATCAACCGTTTTCCATAGCAAACTCTTAAGTAATCAGCGGGCATAGTTCTCCTTTCTCTCCATCATCTGACCTCGCAGTGCAGGTGATGTGATTCTCTACAGCACCGTTGTCACTTGCCTGGAACGCTCATCACAGTGGCCAAAGGCCTTGCGGCTCTTTGGGGAGCTTCAGCAGCAAAGGCGATGCCCAGGGGCGCCGGGGAGAAAAGGTATCAACGTTGGTTACTAATGGATACTAATGGTGTTTATAGATCTTCATAGGGATTCCCCCAATGGATTCTGATGATCCCCAAAATTTGGAATGGTGTATAATCATGATCCCCTTTTTGGGCCTGTAATCATCAACCCTCCCCGGGTCTCTCCACACAAGATTTCGCCCAGTGCCGAGATCTATTTTTTAACACCAGAAGAAGTTGATGAAGTCCAGGGTCAAGCTCATCCAGCCTTTCAGCGCCCTATATGGTTGCATTTGAAGGTGTTCAAAGCCGGGGTGCCCAAAGGTGAACATCTCGTTTCATTCTATATATAGCCACAGAGAAGATGAGAATTCTAGTTCCCTGACCATTTCGAAGGGTCAATTTTGAGCTCCTTGAAAGCCGCGAAAAAAATACAGCAGCCACCAGCATCATTTTCAGCTCCACCACCGCTTTTCATGTCCCAAAAGTCGATCATCTAACAATCTACCGTACCGTTTTTTTTTTTCATCTTTGTCCATTTGGATTTCTCTGATGAGAGGAGTATATTCCAAATGGCCATCAAATAAAAAGGAACATGATGATCAACTATAAATGGAATTTGTGTGGTTCCCATCAATTTTCAGACAACTCCATGTCAAAATCTACCAGACATATCCAGAAATGGGTTGAACATGGGGTAATTACCCCCCAAAAAATGCTGGTGTTCATGGGTTTATCAATGTTTATCAGATGTTTCCATGTAGCTTCCCATGAAAATAAACATCATTTCTATATAGGAAATCAATTTTCCGACTAGCTCGATTTTTCTGCATTTTTCGGTGACAATTCTCGCCAGGATGGTCGACCTTTTGGCCTACACCTCCGCCATCCTTTCCTGCGACCGTGGTGGGCAATGGCCACAGGCTGTGCAGCTGCTTCAGGAGTGCTGGGGCTTGGTAGTTCGATTAGTTGATCAAAAAAAACAAGTGGATATCCGCCAGTGTCTAGTTATCGCAAGTTGGCTGGTGGTTACATGATGTTACATGATTTTAATTTCAACCATAATTGTAATGTTGGGATGATGATCCCAAATGACTTCTCTCGTTTTATATTATATTATATATTATTTGATTTCATGTTCATTGTGTTGAACCATGAAACCATCCACCCCTTTTTTGCCTAGCCGAGCCCCCTTTAAAACCCGCGCCAGGAGCTCCGGCAGCACGAGCTGCGCGCCGATCACGTCCTCGCCCGCGCGGTGCTGACGTGCTGCGATCGCCAGACGCAGTGGCAGCAGGTGCTGCTCTGCGCGACGACGTCGACGGCCAGGTGGGGGAGGACCCTGGGACGGGTAGGAAAAACATTTGAATGATATGATACAATACGAGGTCCATAGAGCAAGAAGACTGAAGACGAAAAGGTTATACACTTGTGTAAGAGTAGTAGTATCCTTTGACAAAGTGGGACCTGGTTAAATGCTCTGTGGATGTGTTGAATGTGCCAACCCCGTCAGGGATTCTTCATGGGAGGTGAAGCCAGCACTGGCATTCGCAAAGGGTCTGCAGTGGAAGGAGGTTTTGCTGTTGGCATCCGGTCACTCAGAAGCGGCAGTGTCTTAGCTTTGCTATTTTGCTGGACAGGTTGAGGAAAAACAACACACACAAAAAAAAAAAACATGCAGCAAGAGAGTGCTCTTTTGTTAGTTAGTTGCTTGCTCCTATCTTGTTTTTTTTCTGATGGCCCGCTGATGGTTCAATCAGGCGTATTTTAGATAAATAACGCAACTCATGACTCGCGGCCCGCAACTCCGCAACCCAATTGCCAATCCAAGAAACAGTTGCTTCCTGACTTCATCAAACTATTTGTTTTGGAAAATGGTTGGCGGTTTAGCCTGCCAGGCCCTGTCGTATGAGGAAAAACATCATCACATTGGCAGACGTTTTGAACATATCTATATAAAATTCACGATATTACTTTCCGTGCGTAGTTAATTTGTTGTAAGTTGTATTCATTATTAGTAGATTTAGTAAATATTTGTTGGATATGGTGTTGTGTGTAATATATCCATTCCAAACGAGCTCAACCCACGCAACACCGCAGCCAAGGGACCAGTGACAGCATTGACAGCAGTGGCCATCGGGGCCTGCGAGCAGAACTGGAGGCTGGGGATCTGCATTTTCGCGGACATGGCTCAAGAACTGAAAGAACGGAGAAGTGTCTTGTTGTTTTTGTTGGGAGATGTTGGGAGTTTTTTTTCTCTGGATTTGAAGGGATAATAAAGTTTACTATAAGGGACTGGGTTTGATGCTCTTTTTGGGGAATTTGGTGAGTTTTATGGATTTGTTAATGTGTGTTTAGGGGTAGTTATGGCTCAAGACTGCTTAGTATCCCGGCTTTTGTTCATGGTCGCAGGCTGAAAATCCATGCACACTATGTTTTCACATTAAAACATTAAAAACTGGTTGCTTCTTGTGGATGGATTTCACTTGTTTGTGGCTTAGAACGCTATCAGCGTCCTCGTTTAAATGTCATCAGTACCCTAGTGTTTTTCAGATCAAAGTTGAGCTGGTTGCCATAGCTGGATGTGTGAAGACAAGACACCCCGATTCATGTGAGACAAGGCATAGTTACCTTCCCCACACCATTTACTTTCTGGAAATGCCTTTTCAGCATCTCGAATAATTATAAAACATAACAAGCCGCTGTTGTGGATAAATATATATATATATATATATACATATATATATATATATGTATATGTATATGTATATGCATGTCTTCAATCGGGGTCCCATACGTACAGTAACGGGTATTTAATCTTGGTTTGGGCTGATTCTAGCCATATACTTTAATCATCTGTTTTTTTGAGTTTAGATGGGTTACCTGCCACCAAGTAGTCGTCACTATAGTGGGATGCCAAGGCAACCCAGATGCGATTGATGCGACAGCGGGCATTTTCGCCTGTGGTTCAGCCATGAGTTGCTGCGAAAAGGCGGGAGAGTGGCGTGTGGCCTCGCAACTCCTGAGGCAGATGAAGGAGCCTTGGATCGTATCAATTGTACATGCTCACATGCAGATGTATCATGATGTATATGCATCTACATATATATATATATATTATAATCAGGTACGATCATGTACATAATTATTATATATATATATATGTAATTATGACACTTAGTTGCCTATATTATTTATATATATATATATATAACAAATAATGGTCAAATTATATAAAACAATTGTGTGTATATGTTCATAGGGTTTGGATGACTTCACCAGACTCTCCTGGCAGATCGATAAGGATCTGCAGCTGGAGGCGACCGTGGTGATCTACAACAGCCATCAGCGCATGTGAGAAGGGCAAGACATGGCACCATGCTGCGATTTAGGCCATGACATTCCATTCGAATATATATATATATTCTTTATATGGGAAATGTTGGTGGTTGAAACCATGAAACATCGGGGTTGAAATGGATTTCATGTTTTCATGGGAATTTCATGTTCAAAATGCCTGCACCGACTTGATTCCAATCGTTTCAAATCACCATATGTGTTTGGCCCGGACGCTGAAAGCTCAAAAATCTGACAAGATCCAATTAAAGTTGTGTATATAATTATGAATCTGCTGAATTCGTGTGAAGCAACACTAGTCATTCATGTGTGGCAAATCCGAAAAGCTAGAAGGGTCGTAAGATGTTGTAAATATATTTTTGACACAAAAATTTGCAGGTATTTATGTTTTTTTTGAGATTGTCAAAAAGGTGTGCTCATTTGTGTAACGTCCCCTGATTCTTGGTCACATATTAAAATGTTAAAATTGAGTGGCAAAGAACATGGGAAAACATGTAAAAAAACACATAGCAAAACTCTGTTTTTTGGATAAAGTATCGTTTGATCAACAGCCCCATCTTTATCGCTCTTTTCACTTTCAGGCAGAAGGCTTTGTCACTCTTCCTGGAGCGTCTGGGCAAATATGGAGTTGACAATCATTGGATTCAATGTGTGATCTGATGAACTGGATTAAACTGGGGTGCTACACATTCCAAAAATTGCTACACGGAAAAACAAACGGGAACTCAGTAGATGAGACATAAAGCCACAGAAAAATGTACGATTCCTCAACAGCTGAGGTATTTTGCCGATATGATATACGTCGAAAAGACATGGCATTGCCCGACATGCATTCTTCTGTTTTGCAAAGCACTGGTTTTTTAAGGCTGGTATTCGGTAAAATGTTTGGAAATCAAAGGCGCTACTTCTAAGGCATTTTAGGATACCTTCGCCGACCTACGCTGGATGATGGTTTCAATCTTGGAACGGACACTCACGCACATGGATGTCAAAGTGCAAACCCAAAAAGTCGAGATTCCAAGAGGACACAGGAAAATGATTCAAATCAGCTCGAATTGTCTCCTCTTAGATCGGGTCCGGTGCCAGATCCTAGGCTCACAACGCTGGGCCTCGAGGCCGATGCCATCAGTTTCAACGCGCTCATTTCGGCCTGTGAAAAGTGCCGACGCTGGGAAGAAGCCTTGCTCTTCTTGGACCTTGCGGGAGACGTGGCGGACGACACTGGGCGAAACTGGATCAGATTTGTCGCGATTCGATGCGATTCGTGACTGGTGAACGTAAGGATAGTTAAGTAGCGCATCTATAATTATCCAGTTACTAAGTGGGATCCTCCAAGCAGGTAATGGGCTCATTGAGCCACAAAAAAACACAATTTTTAGTGGTTCCATTGTGCCTGCTTGAGGTCAACGCTGCCCTTGTCCCCCCCCCCTTCCACCTTTGATGGTCACATATTTGTTGAAATGAGACCATGTCTATGTCTATGAATGTCTATGTGCATGCCCTTCTTAGCTGTCTACACCTTCATCTCTATTTTCCATATTTTCCTACTTGGCATGTTTAAATCCAAGTTCTTGATTCTTAATCCCTCGATTATATCCTTGTTAACCCCACGACATTCCATCAAATGCTCATCAAATTGTGGTTCCCATCATCCCAGACCGAAGCCAAAATCCGACAATGAGATAATGAGATCATAGCCAATATAGCAAGAAGTAAGGAGATAATCTCTGGCAGATAAAACTAAACATAGCTACTGAAAATCACAATCTTTAATAGAAAATTCAACGAACTAAATGGATCATGTTCCATCATTTTCCATAATTTTCATCCATTTTCCAGATCTATGTGAGTTTTCCCTAGAAATTAACAATTGCTTTCCCTCAGCCCCTGTGAGGAAACGACGTGGAACGCCGCCATCAGCGCCTGCGAGAAGTGCGCCGAGTGGCGCTGGGCTCTGGAGCTGCTGATGCGACATTTCGCCGTGGGGTCGCCGGGGGTGGTGAGTGTCAATGCGGCAATCTCGGCCTGTGAGACGCTTGGGCATGGAAGTTCCCAAGTGCCATGTAAAAGCCTTTGGTTGGTCAAATGTGACATGACATTTCTATGGAAAATCCCGGCGTAGTTTGAGTGGTGAATCACACTTGGCAATTTCTTACATAGCCATGGAACACCATCATATTTGGTAGGTAAATTGATCGAACTAAATAGGCAAGTTTCAATAGAAAACTGTCAGCATACCAGATGGTGTAGTCAGACTGCCGCTCCCAGAAAAAGATGAAGGGAGCATTTACATGGCATACCGGGCATACCGTCTTCCCCTCCTTCATGGCTGTTTCAGATTTCAGGTAGCAAAAATGGTGTACTGGTTGGTCGTTTGGAACATGAATTGCATTTTTCCATATATTGGGAACAATCATGCCAACTGACGAACTCATATTTTTCAGAGGCGTAGGTATACCACCAACCAGTGTATATAATTACTGTCATAATGGGGAACGACTTACTACTTCAATCTTTAGGGCGTGCAATCTTCCGAATAATTCCGATTACGTTGGCTCTTGGATCCACGGGACGGAAAAGGAATTGGGCCTGGCCCTTTCTTTGGGAATTTCATTGGTGTGATGTCTTCCCCCATGAATATGAATGAATACGACAATGAGCTGAAGAGCTGAACATTTCATGTGTTTGCCATGAACTTAGAGAGCAGGCATGAAAACATGAGACAAATCAGATAAATTCAGATAAGAATATAACATATAAGAATGATGTTCTGCATGAGATGGAAGGCGAACATTTGCCCCCCCACGAGGATCTACCTTTGGATGTTTTGCGGGGCCCACCGCTTTGGAACACTGGCCGGTGCCCCGTTATGTTTTTTTGCGATCCATAATTTACTGTACAATGGACTAATTTGTTTGAGACGGGTTGCAACCACCAAAACACCACCCCTCCCAAAAAAAAGGAAGTGCGGTCGCTGGCAGCACGCACTTCTCTTGTTGGATTTCATGACGTCCATCTCCCTGGACATCAACGTCATCACTATCAGCGCCGCCATCAGCGCGTGCGAGAAGGGCAGCCAGTGGCCAACGGCCCTCCGGCTATTGGCTGCCAGCATGGAGAAGAATGTTATCAGCTATAGCGCAGCCATGAGCGCCTGTGCCAAGGGCATGCAGTGGCAACATGCTTCTTGAAGCATGGTCTGTTTTTTCGTGTTGTTGGCAGTGTGGTAATCATATATGCCCAAAGCCAAGAACGCCAAAGGACCAATCTCACATTTACTCGTACCAGAAATGGATTGGATTCAACAATCCTGCAAGAGAAGGTTCATCATGGGGTTTACCACATTGTGTGTGTGTGTGTCATGTCTGGCTGGTCCTTGTGAACTTTTTGCATGTTCCTTTCTTGGAAGATGAGCAGTATTATCAAAGCATATCAAAGCAATTCACAGCATATCAAAGCCTACTTTTCCAGTTTTTCTTCTGTTTCAAGGGGAGGCGCCACATTTTTTGATGATCATCATGCTTCAAGCTGCTCACCTCTGGAATCAAAAACTAAAACGTACTAAGTTAGAGATTTGATCTTTTGAACATCCACTACGGTATTTTTGCTGCATTTTTGGCATTGCCTTCTTTTTGGGGCTTCGCTTGAAAACCCGGACCACCAAGCAGCAAGCTGCGCGGAGGCTTTGTTGCTACTGGCGGACTTGAAGCTTCAAACCCTTCAGAGCAGCTGGGCCACTACCGCTGTTGATTTAGGGACACCTTTATTAATGGTGAAAAGAATGTTGTTTGTTTTTGCATCTCTTTTCTTGAATTTGATTTGGAATGATTTGGAGGAAAAAACAAAACAACATCTGAATAATTAACTTTGATAATGTCGAGGATATTTGCCACCCATGTAATTTGATGGGCTTGCCACATTATAGAGATGCAGTACTTGTAGGTCACTCGGAATGAATTCTTTCAATGGGGTCATCCGAGCTTCCAGGTTCTTGATGCGTACCTCTTTTACATTCTTTTACCCAGTATGTTTAGATATGTATAGATATGTTTAGTACTTTTAATCCATAAACCCTACTTGGAGGGCCTAGGTTATTTTTATGCAATTCAATTATAAAAGGGTCATGTTTTGTGACTTTAAACCACAGATCCCAAATCATTCGCACATTCCCCCGCAGGTGGATGCGTTAGAACTACATGGAAACACGAAAAACATCTCCGCTCCGCAAAACTGAGGCAACATCATCATCTACAACACAGCTATCTATGCGTGTAGCTGCCATGCCCAGTGGCAGCAAGCCTTGAATTTGCTGAATGATCTTAGGCACCAAGAGATCCAACAAGATGCAACCACTTGCAGCGCGGCGATTCTATCCTGCCACTCGAAGCACCTGAACGACTTGGAGTTACAACAACTCAGTTGTCATGGGTTTTTATTTGTAGCAACCCTCAAAAAGAACATGAAAGTAAATTACTAAATGCCTACTATAATATAGTATATATGTACTATGGTGTGGTACATATGAATTTCTCAATGCACAATCAATTATTGCACCCTTTCAGGATGCCCTGAAATCAATCCCCACAGGCTTGCAAAGCTAAAAAGGCGCGGATGTTGGGTTCCACCCGGGTTCAAGGATTCAGGCTACATCCACGTATTGGAACATTTGGAAATCGGAAACGGCCATATAAATATGACATCAAAAAAAAACACTGCATCACTGCTATGTTTAAGGTCCATTGAAAATGGAAAATTTGGCTGCCCGCGCTGTCTCAGGTGAGTGCGCGGGGCAACGCACGCGGCTTTTGTACCTTTTGACTCAGCTGCTGGATGTGCTTCCGAGTCTGAAAAAAGTGGTGCATCATTTTGATGACGGGATGACGAGATGACGGGATGACAGTTGGCTTAAAGTGGGCAGTGACCAAATTCCTCTTTGAATTGTCCGTTTGGGACTCTATAATAGTATAAGCATGTATAAACTGCCCAGTTGATTGGGAATGTGGCCCCTTCACCAACCAGTATAATAAGATATAATAAGATAATAAAGGGATGACGATGATGACGGAGAGTTTTGAAGACTCACATGGCTCAAAGTGCCCCCTTTGGCACTTTGGATGATCATGAAGTGGCACCAACTAGATATGGGTTCAACCAGTATTTTCCAGTGCAATTTGCAAGAAGATACTCCAAATTTCTAGATTGGCAACTTTGGAAACTCCAATCATTAAACGGCTATTTTGCTATGTTGAAGACTTTGCAAACCTGTTTTTTTTTAGGTCGTTTTGATGGCCCTTTGGACGCCATGGTTTTTGGTGGTTTTTGGGATGACCCCGCTGCCCCATAGCCCATAGCTGGTTTATAGCTCCAATAACCCAACAACTAGGGTTTATGATACATATATCTATAGTTAATGATACATATAGTTAATGATTAATTATACATATATCATCATATATCATCATATAATATATCTATAGTTCATGGATGTTAATGGGTTTTATAAACCAATTTGTAACTGTGGGGGACCACATTGTGGATCTTCCTGAAATGAATTTTACCCATATGCTCCATGGTGTTAGAATGCTCATCAAGATACCAGCACCATGGTGGTTACATGTGCATACTGCATACATGGTGGTGCCCCATAGCTGCCATAGCTTGATTTCGAATTCATGTAATTAGGGCTTATGACACTTATCCATACTTATGGTAGGTATATCGAATTACCTCGTGATGTTTATAAACCAATTTATAACTACTTCAAGCATGATTGATATCTCTATTTTGAGTTGGGTATCAACCCATAGAAACCCCATAGAATCCATAAATCGTGTAACCCCCATACAAACCCATAGAACCCCCATAGAATCCCATGCAAAGCCTGTTGTTCGATCTTCAGGACCTCCTAAGCAGCTTCGATCCATTAACGGCGCCTGCGGGTGTTGCTGCCCCTGGCAACTTGTTTCCTGTGGGTCACGTTCTTTCCCATGCGGATTTCATGGGCACTCCGGTGATGTCTTGATATTTCATAATATAATATGAGAATGATGGAATATTATGTGTGTAAATATGATAATTTCCAAATCAACGATTGGGACAGTCTAGATATACTAACATGATCATAATGGAATATCATGGTGATATAAACATGGTCCATGTGAAATATTTGGACAAGCTATGGCCCATGCATCAGTTTGTTTCATATTCCGTTTTGTTGCGTGAAATCAATATGGTTTCAATTGTTTTCATGGTTAAATAAAAATGGCGCGCAAATTTGGAGGTTTCATGTCCCCGTGTTTATTTCCGGTAGTCAAACATGGCTAGCTGGTTTTCACCGTCCATTTGGCTCGATGATTTATCCTTCCGGCTTTGAATTCTTTTAACAGATCTATATTGTTATTGAGATGTGGGTATGGATCAATACCTATTAATACCATTTTTAGGGTAATGAACATCCATTTACCAGCTATTTTGATGTTCACCAGGGGTACAAGGTTTTGACACACTGCCATGTCCCACCGGGCACATGGATGGGAGAATGAAGCAGCTTGTTGATACCCGCTGCTGACACTCCTGTCCCTGGTGGAGCGGTTGTTTTTCACTCGCCCTTAGCTTAGCTGAACTCTTCGAGAAGGCGATGGAGAGAGAACAATTACGGAAGGGTAAGCGATTTAAATCCCTTATTTGGTTAGTTCGATTCCATCAACCCCCATTTGATGGTGAAATCCTGATTTTGGATGGTGAATCCGCATCTTTGATGGTTAAATATCCAGCTTTCAACCTTCATTTTCTGCGGACATTTTTCCCAGGTAGTCATGCCACGCTGGATCTGCCGCCGGCGGTGGCGGCGGCCTTCAATGCCCCCACGCCTGGGCCGGTGGCTCGTTGTTTGATGGGAAAAACATGGAAAATAGCAGCGAAATGGAGGTTCAACGGTTTGGGGTAGCCCTAAATCATCCATTTTCATCCATTTTCATTTTGTGGATTTTCCATGAGAAACCAACTATTGGGGATCTCCAAGTTATGGACATCCCCCAAATGTCTTAGGAATTCTCCAGGGTTTTTTGTTTCCCCGCCCATCTTTAATTCTACCGGAGGCACTCATCGTGGCCTAGGATCCTGCTTCCAGGAAAGCATAGGTTTGAACCACAAAAAAAAATTGTCTAACAGTCTAACCTGACAACAACTATGCCTTCATGCACTATTCATGCTGTTGGAGGTTAACTCTCCAAACACGGTAGTTTTTGAAATGACCACGTGAGAACCCGACCTGGTAATGGAACATCGGACATTTGTAGATGATCTACATATCAGATGTGGATACATATGGATGATCTCGGTTGTCATGTGTTTTAAGCAACTTCTATAGGGAAGCCTTGTGCATCGCCACCCACCAGCAGTGCATTTTTGGTGAAGGTTGATGATATGACACACACACATAGATAGATAGATAGATTAGATTAGATTCGATTAAGATTAGACAAAATGAGATGAGATTAGATAAGATTAGATAAGATTAGATAGCTAGCTAGCTAGATAGATAGATTATATAACAACCCTTTATTGAACAAGTGAACATGCTGTTTGTATTTGTTGGTGGCGTGGGTGGAGGGACCATCGTTTGCCTTGAGGCGACGGCTCTGACGCCAGAAGAGCAGCGAGCGCCGCTGGACTGCAGTTGGCTGCCAGATTTTGGAAAGATCATATGCGCATGTTCCATTAATGATAACCCATATGTTCCCATATATTCCATATTATTCCATTATTATTTGGGTTATAAGCCCCAGTTTAGATTATATATATATATGTATGCATTATGTGGGATATTAATGTGGGTAAACCAATGTCATAAACCATCCACCAATCATCACCATTTTTCTTGGTGGTATGTCTACCATTCCCATGTCATGGGTGGTTTATTATGGCATGGTTTTACCCATATGAGTTAAATCCCATGAAATCCCATGAAATCCCAAGTGTTGATGGTCAAATCATCATCAATGGATGGCCCGGTTTGGTTGTAAATCCCAATGCGTGTTGTTGCTGTCGCTTGCCAGGGCCCAACCCAAGAGACATCAAGAGACCATAGGATCCATGGGCCCCGGATCCCAGGCAAATGATGCGAGCGGTCCAGGAGCGGGTTGGCTTTGGAGGTGGTTTATGTGGGAGGACCATGGCGTTATTTTTGGAGGTTCCCTACTTTGGGGCACCGGGGGGGGGGCATATCATTAGGCCAATGCAAATGATGTTGCATGATATGATTGCCACTCAACCTGTTCCAAGAGAGACGATGTTATGTTTTTTCTCCTTCATGCTATATACATGTTTGTTGAAGATACTTTGAGGCTGAGCTGAGCTGATCAGAATCAGGATTGGTTGCGATTCACCTGATGATTGGACTGCTGCATGCTTCTTTTACGGTCGCTCTGAAGGAAAGCATTGTGATTCTGACACAGGCAAAGCTTCAACTATTGGGGAGGCCTCGCAGGCAGACCCTCAGGAAGCGCCAGTCCATGGACCTACGTCCCCCCAGTTTATTGTCCACATTGTGCCCTAGTTACTTTGCATATGGCTGCATTGCTGCATATGACAAAAAACAATAAAAGAGAAAACAAAACATACAAGTCACTACTTGGCTAAAGAATGACCATCTTGGAGCCTTAGCCATGACCCTGGGTCATGCAGCTTCCTGTCTTAGTGACACTCGCGCCACAGGAGGATGCCAAGAAGATGCACGCGCAGACTGGGAAAAGTGACTTGGACGATCCCTTCAAAGAGCTGGCGGATCAGAAATGACCATCGAAACCCTACAGCGTGCCACTTGGCGGTGAATGGCGGCAAAGCTGGGGGAATGGAGGAGTCTGATGCAGAGGTGCTGCCTATATATAGCATTATAATATATATATATATAAATAGAGAGAGAGAGAGAGAGGGTGACATATTGGATGATCAACACCTGCAAACAAGAATTGATGAACCTTGCAACAGTCCATATATGGGACATGGTTCTTAGAGCATTTTTGAGGTGAACATGCAATGATTACATACTTTAAAATATCAATATACAGATGATTTGGGCGCATTTGAAGGTAGTAAGCTCATGCGTTCGTTCCCATTAGTGCACTCAGGCCGCGCGCGGCTCACAATTTGAAGAATGAGACGCGGCATGTGGCATTGTTCCCTATCGGCTGTGGCCAAACACGATTAATTATACAAGTATTGATTGTCTCTCACATCATTGTTTTTTGGCCTGTTGTGGTGAACGAGTTGGGCCATCACATCTTATATGGTAGTAAGATGTAGTAGGAACAGGCTCAATGATTCTGTAGAGGACATGGTCCAACCTCCCCCAATATTCCCAAGGGCTATGAATATCATGAACCCATGTTGCCTCGTTGAGCCGACAATCCAGAGAAGGATGTACAGTAACCTTTTAGCTTCACACCAGAAGATAAGAAAACTGCAAGACATGGATCAGACATGATCAGACAACACTTCACAATCATCGCACAGAAGCCGTTTAAGACACCACCGATGTTTTGGTTATCATGGATGCCGCTTTGGTTGGTTCAAACTTCAAACAGTTTGAACATCAAGGATGATGAACTATCCTTCAAAGGCTCCAGTGCCAAAATGGCCATGCGCCACAGTCAACACTGGGGGCCAACGTTCAGAAAGGCCCCGCAGCATGGATTGCTTGGATTATTTTTAATCAAAAGTGGGTGGTGGTGCCTTGTATGCAAAAAGCTTTGTTTCAATCGACAAAGCAATTTGACAATTAGATTGACACGTCTTGCTTCAGACAAGATCATCTAGATCCCAGCATATCCCAGCTCAGGTGTGGTTATTCAAGATTATTCAAGTGTCATCTCCATGACCTGGGCATACCTTGGCTTGATAATTTTTCCGCGTGCCTGTCTTGGCACCACCATTAACAAATTGCGAAGTTTCGAGTGGTGCTCACAAGGACGCCCAAGACGCCACAAAGAGCTCTCGGGGAGCGCGATGCCCTTGGTCAGATAATTTTGGTAGGATTGTTTACTGTTCTATTTGTGCGGAGGTTTCTACAATGTAGTATCTAAATCTATGTATATAAATCTAATAATTAACACACCACCCCAAAATATCCCAAATGAAGTTTATGAAATTCGATGAAATCAAGGATAGACCCCTATAGCTGCGAAGATGTTGATCAGAATGACCCCATTTTATGGTTGCTCATGTACTGGGACCGTTTACAGCATTGAGTTTACCATACTTGCGGGTTCTCATAGGGATTGCAGAATATCATCATGAAGTATCTAAAAGGACAACCATGTCGAAGGCCACTTTGGACACTATATATGTATAGGCAGTAGCCCATGTTTGGATCACTGGCATTTGCTGTGTGGCAGACTATGGTAATCCCAAACGAGACTCCCAATATGACTGTCATGTACAAGTGTGAGACTTTCTGCTGTCGCAGAACGGTATTTGTGCGCCTTATGTCATTGTTTTATGTCATGTGTAGCTTAGATAGATAGATCGACAGATAAACATATATATATATATATGCATATGCACATATAATCACATATAATCCCTTCACCCTAATACTAAACGTCTCCCCCCAAATAATATATCTTAGGGGTATTTTTTATTATTAGGTGGTATTTAATATTCGGGGGAGAAGCTGGCTCCTCATATTAAAGTCAAAACCTTAATTAAACAAACTAAAATGTTTGATTCCAAAATCAAATAAATTCCCTTTAAAAATCAAATTAAAATATTGCCAAAAATTGGATTTCGAAGCTTTCCCCCTAATATCAAATTAAAACCCTCAATTAAAAAAATAAAATTTTCGATTTTAACAAACGGACCCTAATTAAAAACACTCCGGGGCTAACTAGTTTTTATTATTAAGGGGGTAGAACCTTCAAATGGACCTTGAGTTTTAAATTGTTTTCTAAAGAGGATCAATTAAAAGTCAGATTGACCAATCTGAATTTTCCCAAAACAAATAATCTGGGGTAGTTTTTATTATATATATATATACAAAAGCATGTAAATTAGATAGATAGAGATAGATAGATATAGTTATTAAATAGTTGAATGTACGGTAGAATATAGATATAGATATAGAAAGATCAATATAATGGATACTTCGGTAGATAGATACATCACTAGATAGATTGATGTATAGATGCGTAGATAGATACATACACAGTAATGCCATGTAGTACATAGCTAGATAAATACAGTGGATGGATGGATGGATGGATGGATGGATCAATATAAGTGAACCCTGAACGTTTTGGCCTGGTTTCACCTGTCATGGGGCGATCTTTTGCAGCTCGCGTCTTCTTGTGGCACTCAGTGGCTCCAGCAACTGTGCCCTGTACAGTTTGCTGGCGCGCCCGAGATACCATCTGATAGTCTGATCTGGCAGTATCAAATCTCAATTGCTTGAAGGAAACCATGGACAGCTCATTTTTTTGCTACGGAAATCTACTCCGTAGAACTCGCAGCTCATCTGGGGGACTTCTCGCCATGTTAGTTCGCCCCTATATTTAATATTTGGGATGATGACCCCTCAATGTCAATGACCACTGGTTTTCAGAGGGGTTCAGGGCACCACGCCGCCCAGCAATTCACATCTCAGAAGTCAAGATCAGCAGCCTTCTCAAGCGCTAATCCCGATGTACAGATTCAACAAGCGGCCATGCTAGCATGCCTCAAAATTCATCGAAATACTTTCATGATCTTTCATGTATTTTTGTGTAATTCCTTTATGACCAATTTTGGCCACGCATAATGCATTCAACCATATTCAATCCATGCTTTTGAGGCTCCACATATCTCCGCGACATGTGCCGCATATCACATGTGAAATGGACATCCCTTCATGCCGGCGGACCAAAGAAACAAGAGAAAAGACCAGGGCAGTTCTGACTGGTGATAGCAGTCAATGTGCCAAGTGATAGCAGGCCCGTTTCGGATCCCTCAATCCTGACCTTTGCGGATTTTAGTGTTTGATCCACCAAAAAAAATGCAAAAACCATCAAACAAAAAACTGAGTTCCTGAAATAAGATATGTTTCTTTATCAATTGGAGTCTGCTTGCCGAGAGGCAGCGCCAGGATTTCTTTGCCAGAGACCTATTGCGGTCCCACCCTCAGGGGAGGGCTATCGGAGATAAGCCACAGTTGAGTAGTTTTTCGTGGTGGCGGTGATAAGGACAGAACTTACAGAACACTCTCGCACCAAACCGGCCAATCCCTAACATCCCATATGTTGAATGGTTCAGACAAGAGGGTGGTGTTTCTCCTCTCTTACAGCAGGTGATCAACAATCCATCTCGGGTGATGTGGAGCGACATGGAGCGACCAAATCACTATACTATGTGTTGTTGGTTGGAGGCCGTAGGAGGCAGGCTCTTTGTTGTTGTTAGGAAGCCATTTTGTTCTTGATATTGATCTTGTTCTGGTTGTTGTTGTTGTTGTTCTTCTTCTTCTTCTTCTTCTTCGACATCTGTGGCGAGAGTGATGGTTACTTGGGAATAGAATACTCATTGAAGCGGCTGGGTCACTTGCTGCAGCCAGCTCAGCGGCCAGCACTTAGCAAAACTATGCTTAAACATGGCATTCACGAACATGTTCCCATGGATCAGGAGTCACATTGAATTTGACATGTACTTGATGTGTGATATGCATTCTGATAACATTGGTACCGTATGGCATCAGGTCGCTGTGCGCGTGTAAACGCATACAAACACCCTTGTGCACATATCTAACAGCTATGGTGTGAAGTCCTTCAAACAATATCAAACAATCACGTTTGATGACATATACCATATACAAGTTGCCACGTGCTGAAAAGGTAATAGATTGATTTAGGTTACAACTACCTATATTCAGGCATATATATATATATATCCAAACCCAAACTGGTATCCAGCCCATGTGTTTTTTCTTCATGCAACATGCATCAACAAATGCGAAACATCATATCAACAAAACATACAACATCATGCAACATCTTTAGTTTTGCGAATGATAGCCTATATAATATTATATAATAATATCCAATAGCCTATAGATTTTTCTCATGTTTGCCCATGATGCCTCCTGGATCTTCATCCTCTCCCTTGGTTCCCTTGCTTCGTGCGCCGCGGATCCGGGCGCTTGCACCTCGGAGAAGATCTTCGCGCGTGCGGTGGCGGAGGAGTGCGGCCCATTGGATGCGCAGAGTCCCACCTTGGATTGGACGGCCTTCACAGGTGAGATCTTCGAACCATGGCTGCCATGGCCATGGCGCCATGGGATGGCTTCGGTATATATCGATATGGGATATCTATGGATATGTTGGGATGTGATGCTACGATGTTGGCGATATAATATATATATATATATACGCAGAATATGAACTATATAGTTATATAATGTTATAGAATAATTGTTTAATAGGACCAACCTGACATACCTGCAGGATGAAATATTTCATGAAGAGATAGATGTCCTTTACTAAACCGGGTGCGTTTTAGTAGGGGGACGAGATTAATTACCAAGCCATTTCATATGCCCTGAAATGCTCTAACATTAGCTGGATGAAAAAAATATGCAACTGGCCCATGTTGTCTTGAGCCAGCAGTTGTAAGACACCGTTTCATATACCCTAACACATTTGTTGTTGTGTCTACCACATGCGCAGTCATGAAGTGAAGGGTATACCATCCAAAACTGCTGAGATTTTGATCGGATTGGTGTCCGCACATGGAGGTAGTGAGAGGCAGTCGTAGTTTTTTTGGGGGAGTGAGGTGGGGTCATGTGGGGTCCAGATGATGGGCTCAGGTCCTTCAACTCTTACAGTCATGAGGTTCTCATATGTCCAGGTGAGGACTGGACACCCCCAGCAGAACTGGTCGAACCATGTCGGATTGTTTTTTGATTGGTTCCGGAGAAAAGGAAGAGTTTCCACCCCTCTATCAACATACATTTCAAAAGATGGTCACCGTTGGCCAATCACACCACATACGGCAGATATGGGCAGATGGAATAATGGGGTTCATGCATCCAAAGATTTTCCAGCGCCTCCAGCTTGACTTAAAACCTTACAGATCACCGAGGATCCACCGTGTTGATTTCCGCCATCATCCTCTCCTTTTTTTGGCTGGATCCAGTTTCAAATTTCCGTCCCACCCAATGAACACAACTGATAAACTCAGTTATTTTTTACTGGAAGATTCACCTGTCAACCAGTTTCACTCCCCGCATCTCGCCGCCAAAATGGACGCCGCCGAGGAAGCTCGCAGCTCGGTGTTCATTGATGGCACCTCAGCAGCGAAGCAACGACTGCAACAGCTGCTGCACCTGGCAGGACAAAGCTACTTCCTGGCAGCCCAGTGTCCTGGTCTGGACCTTCAGGATTTCACCATGTTTCACCATGTTTCACCATGTTTCACCATGTTTCACCATGTTTCGCAGGAATGAGTGTTTCACCGGCAAACATCGGGGTTTTCATTGGATTTTATATGGTTTTAGCGGCTTATTCCTGAAGATTTCCGCAATATAAATCCATAGATTGTGACATTTATATGTTTTACACGCAAAGATTGGGATTGTGCTATCATGAACAAATGCAATTGAAACCGGCGCATGATAAGAGTTTTAACCAGAACAATTGTGATGTTCTAATGTAGGAAGGAAGTAAGCAATAGTTTCGATTACTGCACGTCTTTTGTTTCCCATCACTGCCCGGGATGACAATCAAATGTTCAAGCATTTCCAACCCTGAACCACCAATCACATGATTTATTTATCTTACAGAAATTGCGGGACCTACTGGGAATGTATGTTTTTGTTTCTCACCCTTTTAAGCAGTTGCAAGGTGTCCTGGGGCTGTAGCCACTGCCAGCTACAGCCTAGCAGAAGTTCAAGCAGGGGAAGATGGTGACCGGGCGCACTGGTTGAGACAACTGGCCCTGTTGCAACTGGGCTTGGCGATGTTTCCATTGGCAGCCCATGAAGAATGCACCCAGTGGCCCTTGAGAGGAAGGGATTTGGTTTCAGCATTTTCGCGGCTTGGGCACAAGCTGTTTAAACAGCACAGGCAGCCGGAGAGCCGTGTTGATGCTGGAAAAGTGGCGGTGGTCAGTGCTTGTGGGGGCTTGCACACAGAGTTTGTGCGTTCGAGTGCCCAAAAGCAGTTCAGGCAATATGCTGAGCGACATGGCTACTTGTTTGCTATGCAGCAAGCTTTGATGTTTCTTCGAACTCAATTACTCTACATGTTTTCCGTATTGCAAGTAGATGCGACTGCTAGTGGACCGAGCTCACCAACATTCCCAAACATTTTTTCGTACATGTTCCGTCCATGCCCCAACATCGAGCACAGTGAGTCCTGCCGCAGGTTACGATCTCTACTTCTTTGCTGATGCCAAAGAGTTGATGGAGCGATTCCATCGCAGAAATTTGACCTTCTCAAACTCCCCGTCATTTTGGCGAGTTGCTGGGCCTTATGATTATCAACTATAACTATAGCTATATAAAGTTTAAAGAATATAGCTCATGGTGCTTAGAGACGTTTTCATTGGCATTTGGCTACCATTGCTCATATACAGCATCCCCTTAAACAATGTGTTTTTGGTACTGGATGTTTTGGGGCACCCCGGTGCCTATCGCTACCTACAGCCTGAAGTCCACGGTGAGGTACTGGAGGTTATTGGAGTGCCATAGTGACTTTCTCTCTCTCTCTCTCTCATAATATTAGATAGATATATTAATGATATACATATAAAATCACAGAAATATATCAATTACATTGAAATTGAAATGGAGTTCCAATCAAACTTCACTCCTTTTTGCAACTGCTTGGAGCCTCAAGCTTCGACCTTGCAGGCTTACGCCTTGCAGTTCGTTCTTGATCAGCGCCCTGGCTACGACTGGCTCATGTGGTTCGATTGCGATCTCATCATCGATGCTTCGCAGGACCAGGACCTGGCTTCGCTACTCGCGCAGCATGGCGTGACCAGTGCCACGGAGATGCTGATCAGTGCAGATGGCTGGGGCATACAACCAGACCTCATCTTGCTGCGTGCAAGTGATTGGAGCCGAGGGTTTCTGGAGAATTTCGCTTGCAAGATGGATTTGAAATGATCTTAACTTGTCTTGGCGGTTTCCGGAATGCATTGCATTCCGTTCATGGAATTATTGCCCCAATCGACCAATAGTGTTGGAAGATGGTTTGGGACCAACAACCCGTGATTGATGTGCGTTTCAGCAGTGCTTTTAGATAATTTTAGTATGTTAAGTTTGTAAGTACATTAAGTACTCGTAGTAGACATTGGTTGGGTCTATGACCGTACCAAAACTCTATCCCCATGAGAACTAGCCTGTACCATGCAAAAGGGATTGTATCCAACAAACCACTCCACTTCTTTTTCGACTCTCACCATTGGGTGATGATGAGTTCCGCTTGCCGTGTATATCTTGTATGCTATTGGATCTAAAAATACATAAAAGCAGAGGTTTAGTCAAACTTCGACCATTACATAGACCTGCTGAAATCACGTGCAGTATGCTTATATATGATTATTCAAATGGATTACTCAATTATGATGACCCTCCATGCTACGCCCATGAGTTTCCAGCTGGTTTCCCCTCAAAAAACCAAGGAACTGGACCAGCCTCCCTTCCCATCACTTCCTCCATGGCGCCGCCCGACTCCCACCGGAGCTGCGGAGTGCTGAGCGTGTTGCGCTGCAACACGCGAGCCTGCCACACTGGCAGCACTGGCTGCAGGGAGATGAGATCCACTGGGACTCCTTCAGTTGGAAACCGGAGATTTCCCTGGCTATGCAGCTGGTGACAAACATAGGGACTCAGGACCGGCTTCAGGTTGGTTGCGTTCCAGATATTTTTGCAGTTCGGGCATGTGACTTTGATGATCCAGTTGCTGGAGACTGGAGATACCTAGACCCTGCAAGTACCTAGCTTTTTTGGGGTAAAATATATACCTACAATGTGGGGCCCCCCATTTGAATCAGTTGGTTTATAAACCCCAGTAAGATCCAGTAAGTAAGATGTTATAAGATGTTATAAGTACCATAAACCGAAGTTATTCGAGTTATAAACTGACTTCGTTTTTTTCCGGTCTACCCTGGCGTCCTGACGACATCTCCGTCGCAGCCACCGGGACCTTCGCCTTGAAAGACGGGGCGTGCCGCGGCCGAAGCGGGGCCAGGTCGCAGGAGTGCCAGTCGCGGCGGCTCCGCATCAGCGGTTGATTGAAATCTGTGGTGCCCCGGCCTACTTGGCATTAGAGAACGTTCCCTACAGCTCCAAACACCTTCTGAGACTGTATTTGGAGTTGTTTCTTGGGCTCTAAACACCTCAGGACGTATTTGGAAGCACTATAGGAGTTGGTTTCTATACATCTATATATACTATCCGTGTTCACTTATTCTTTCATATTCTGTCGGTCCCTGACTGTACTATGATGTCTAGGTAGAGGAAGTGTTATATGCGTGGTGCTTGACCGATTGGGGAGCAAAAACATGACTTAGATTGAGTCGGTTGGGATCATCCCAGGGTTAAAGATACTTGAAACCACCAGCCAGTGGTGCTCCCACTTAGCAAAGTTGCTTGAAATAAATTGGTTCACTGCGAGGTTTATGTCATATTATATATAAATATGTATGTATATATATATATATGTATATGTATATATATATATATATATAGTGTGTGTGTGTGTGCACGTGTTTAATTGTGCTTCTCATCCCACTTTCACTGGGGCACCACATTGTATGCGGCGTTCAGATCCAAATTGGCAGGAGAAAACTGTTGGCGGATGTTGGCGGAAAAAGATGGAAACAAAAGTGATGCTGAAGATCTACAGGGTGATTCATAACCGATGATTTCACTTGGCAAAATAATACTCCGCTGCTGATTTGTTGATTAGTTGGCCAGTTCCCCTGCAGCAACAAACAGTTTGCCACATTGTGATCAGCAAAGGCATCTTGGTTTACCCATGAATGAGAAAATCAAATGGGATATAACGTTTCAATTCATAGCTGGAATTCACACAGATTCATTTTCACTCAGACTACCGTGAGCAATTGTTTAGCTGCGATTTTGTTGCCAGGAATCTTCACACCATGCCTGAATCAGAAGAATGTAACCACCTTATTAATCCTTATTAGTGTTAGCCTTATTATAGATTTAACTGCTAAGACTCATACCGTAAGATATTGAAAGCATGAACAGATGATTGGAGTTAGTTGCCACACATCATAACTTCAATGGGAATTTCAGGATCCTAAAATGGAGGTACTGTACCATATAAGGCCATATTTTGTGGGGATATTCCCTTACATAGGCCTATATATAGGCCTTATATATGGTAGGTACATCCAATTTAGGTTCATGAAAATCCCATTGATAACTTAGACGTGACATGACCCAAAACACATCGAGCAAGTTGGAGTTCATAGGATGAGATCATGCAAACTGTACCCGAACTTTTTGCTCAAGCTTCATGATGGCCAAGAGTAGGGCATGAGGCATGGCCGCCACAAATCTATTAAGATACCGCATCAAACGTATCGAAGCAGCTAAAAATGACAGACGAGCTGACACTGATGGAAGTTCTGAAGCATCCCGCATCATTACGTAAGTGTTTCTTCATGGCTATCAGGCAGTCAATAAGGCATGCTTTCCGCTGAAGCAGGATGCCATCCACGAGTTTCATCCAAAATCACCTTGAGACCTTCAGCGCTTTAGGTCGTGTTCGCCATGTCCATTAAGCTCCGGGAATTGATCCGAAGCATTCGCGCATGCAAGACCGCGGCAGAGGAACGGGCCGTCGTGGCACGGGAGTGTGCTTTGATTCGAACGGCCTTCAAGGAGGATGACAACCAATTCAGGTGCGAGGATCTCAGGCTCCAGGTCAGCCATGAACAAAATAGCTCTGTTGATGGGTGAATATATGGGACTGCTCTACATATTTTTTAAAGTGGGATTGTTATAACACGTAATCCATAATAGGATACAATATCTTACAATAGGAGATGGAGATAATTGAATAGGAACACTGTCGGAATACTTACTAACCAATCAGTGGAAAGGGACCCGTTTCTTTATGGCTGACCCCGGCTGACCTGCGCAAAAAAGGGGACCACTTCACAACGGACGGTTTCTCGACCAAGTCATCGGAACCAGGCACCGAAATGTGGCCAAGTTGCTCTTCATTCATATGTGCCATGATGCAATTGGGTGTGGCATGAAAAATGCAGCCGGCCACCGGAAGTTGGATGATTTTGAGTTGCCAAATGTTGACAATAAGTTACCCAAAACAATAAAAAAGCACTCAGAACGCCTGGTTTGTCGTGCTTGTAGTCATTGCATGTGGCTGTTCCAAGTTTGGGGCTTGAATTCGAACCATGGCCACAGGACCCACAGGACATGTGGACATGTTTGTCGGCCAAGGATGGGATATCCAACCCATTTTGGGCAAATGGAATGCTTGAAGTTGATTGCATCCAGCAAATTTCCTGCACCTCAGCTTAATGATGGTGAGTGTCAAGGTTGCAGAGATTCTGACCGTCTGTCAGCTATTCATTTGCCTAGCAAGCATTAGCAAGCTACCATGGAAACAAATGTGACTCAGAGCCTCTGAGCAATCAATCATAGCTAATTACCTGGAAAATCCTCCAGCAATAATTCGATGATGTTCCCAGCTATAAACCCCCATTGAGTGCAAACAAATCCACTGCCATGCTTGATTACTGTGGGGTAAACTATTTAAATCCTATCATTTGGTTAGTTAGATCCCATCAAACTCCATTGTCGATGGTGAAATCCAGCTATAAACCATTATAAACTATAAACCTACATAATCAGCGGATGTCCTATTTTCCTTCAGCAAAGCCCAGTGTTTTTCACCGTTGAAAGCGGTGTAGGAGAAGCGCGTGGGCTATCTTGGTCTCACCCAGCTCTTGGACGAAAACACCGAGGTGCTCATGCGCCTTGGCAGATCAAACAAATGATTTGGCCACCCAACATCTCCAACTATAATGGATTTATCAAAAGCAGTAAACACATGTGTACAGTTCTTGAATGGCGATGGAGAGAGAGAGAGAGAGTTTTTGAAAGAAACCAGGTGAATGGACGTGAATTGTTGATTTGGGTTAACCAAACGCAAATCGATGTTTTTACTGGCTGTGTTTTTTGTTTGTTCTCCTTTTCTGTTGAGACATTTCTTACTGTAGTAATACAATGGGATAGTGGGGTATTTGGGTATACATTGGTGAAGGATCAGGGAGTTACAGTAGGACGCAAAATCGGATCCGAACATATTGTCACGCCTGTGCTCCCTTCAGTAGGACATCGACGACTTCAATGTTAGTGACCAGCTCAGTCATAAACACATGGGTGGAACCCCAATTTAACAGCAGAACATTTGGACCAGCACTTGATAAATCCTGTTGTCCTTTGTTCTTTGGGTAGTTGGGGGTGGTTACTATTATTCAACTCTGGTTGGTGGTTTGGAACATTTTTTTATTCTTCCATAAATTGCGAATAGTAACCCCGACTGACTAATATTTTTCAGAGGGGTTGAAACCACCAACCAGAAACTAAATCAAACTACAAATTAAAGCCCATGAAATTCCATGAAAACCCTATTTCTGGGACAAGGTTGGTGACAAACTCCATCAAGAATGACATGGCCAACGACAATCAGTACGTCAACGGCCTGGCTTTGTGCGCTTTAGGCAACATCGGCAGCAACGAGATGTGTCGCGCACTGGCGCGGGAAGTGGAGAATATGATGCCCGGCTGGGAACAGGATGGCAATTCGTACGTGGAGGTTCAACCCCGCTTAGTAACCAACTGGTTCATAACCCTGGATAACCATGGTTACCATGCAGTTACTAAGTGGGATGATCCTCCAAGTATAGCACTTTATGGGCAGCCAATTGCAGCCAATCATTGCCAATAGTATCCAATAGTAGCCAAAACATGCCAAAACAATTCTGGTTATGACCCCGTTATTCTTATTTATTTTTAAGAAAACAGTTTCGCATGTTGAGAGTGGCCAATGATAGCCTTCGTTTTGTTTCGCCATAAGAACAAACATAACTAGAGCTGTGACTGGGAAGCCATTGGAGTTATGGGGAATGGCCGCTGTAACAAGCCGTGGGAATTTCATCTTGTTTCCTTGAAATGGGTGTGTCTGAAAATGGTGAAAATCAAAATCACCAAATATAGATCCAAATTAGCCATAAATAGCCTTTTTTAATGGGAAATGATGATAGTTGATAGTTTTTTTGGGGCACCCTATTTTCAGCAAACCCAAGAAGATGGAGGCTTTTTTCCGCCCGGTTCGCCCAGCCACACCCGGTCAGGATGGCATCTCCCAACCCCTACATCCGCAAGAAGGCGGCGCTCTGCGCCATGCGAATTGTGCGAAAGGTGGATGAGATCGAGGACAAGTTCAACAATAAGATTGGAAACCTCCTTGAAGACTCTTGGGGAATGAAGTATCATATAACTTATAATAAGTGTTCTTTTTTTGGGAGGAAATGTTTGTTCAGTCCTGCATGATTACTGAACATGCATTGAGCCGCCATATAAGGGTTGTTGTTATGTTTCAGATGTCTAATCAGTTAAAAGTGTTGTGGTGAAGAGTGCCTATCCAATAGATGTGCAATCGTACTGTAGAATCAAGAAACTTGCTATAACTTTCAGTGCCACAGTTTTTTTTTTGCCACCATCATTCAGGAGCATGGTCACGTTTTGACATGTTTTTGACTACGTGCAGTAATGTCTGTTCTCATCATCTCTATCTCGGGATTGAGTGGAGTATAAAGTACGCTTCCGTATTCTCTTTGTGTTTGGGAAGGGCAAATGAATCTCGTTTCCTCACTGTTGGCGGTTTCAAGAAGTTGCTATATTATTTTCTACTCTGAAAACCCTGCGAATGCAATCCCAGAATCCACTATACAATCACTACAGTAGCATCCACCGGCACATGTTTGGTTCCCAGACGTTTCAATCCACCCAAATCCATCAACATCCACCCTGTAGCGCCCCTTTCACCGTGTTTCACATTGTTTCACCTCTGTTTGCGCCTAGGACCGCAATCATGGTGTGCTACTTGCAGGTTGCTCCCTATTGACTGCTCTCCTGGAGGTCAACCCATCCTACATCAAGGAGTTTCGGCGCTATATCCCAGCACTCGTGAGGGCCTTGAGGTGTGGGATGGGGTGCCGCTGCAGGGCGGGGTTCACATGGGGTCACTCGGGATGAATGCCCCCCATGCCCCGACCACGGCCACGTGCAGAAATATGGTCACCTCTGGCTACACCAATGCTGCGGAGTATGACATCGCAGGCGGCTGACCTGCCGTGAACCTGTGAAGTAACAGAAATGTGGACTTCTTGCCGCAAAACATCCATGATTTTTCAATAACTTTTATGTGTGTTTGGATTTTCAGATCTTTTGAATTGTTTTGATATGTGATTACGTATAGAATTTATATGTGATTATTACCGTATAGAACTTATATGTGAATATGTGTGTATGCATTTTATATCAGTTTATATGTCATGTTACACTGTTACACGTTACCTATGTTTTGCCCCAGTGACCCGCGGCCAGGCATTACAGATCCATTCCTACAGGCCAAAGTCCTGCGACTCCTCCGGCTCTTTGGTGAAAAAAATGCTGAGCCTCGGCAGCCTCGGTGTTTGAAGAGCCACAGGACTAATGATATCCATGGTATTTGGTGCAAACAAATCGCAAGGATTGGCAATGTTTGGGTCAATTCAGGTAATTTAGTCTATCCCTACTGTAGTGCTCCAAAGACGTTCTGAGAAGGTGTAAACACAGCCCAAAAACAATTCCAAATACAGTCTCAGAAGGTGCTTGGAGCTGTAGGGTATAGTATTATACACGAATTACTACGTGGCTGAATTATAAGAATTCCATCAGGACGTCCCTGACATCACTATAGATGGGTAGATGGTGGCGAAACTATCCCAGTGTCACTTTATTTCAGCTCGGTGAAGTATCATAGCAAGAGATAGCAAGAGTTGAACCTGAGATGTCCCCTGATAAATGGAGCCGGGTCCCCGGGTTAGACATGCTCCAACTTGTAAGGTTATATCTATCAGCTCTATGGGCCAGTTGTAAGTGGCATCACGGCCATCACTGTCCATTTCAAGGAAATAGAAATGATAGAAAGGCCCCTTCCTGTTGAAGAAATGCAAGGAAACCAAGTGCACCTATGTTGTGGCCACACTGCTTTAGGTGGTATATAGATGATTATAGATGTAGGTCAACACACAATCCTGAAATTGAAGGCATGAGGCATCACTGACCGGGGCCCTGGGATCCCTGGCACCATCCGGTGGGATCCTTCAAATAGTAAGGATGCAAGCGACGAGATGAACGACATCTTGGCACAGGCTGGGCGCTGAGTCATAGTTTTCCGTCAGCATGGGCTTGGTCACCATAGAGTGGCAAGACAGGCAAGACGGATGCCCATGGTCAGCCCCGGAAACAGTCCTTGGCTGGGATCCAGTATGGTGATGGAAAATCTGGCATTTGGCTTGACACATGGCCCTCTTGACAATGGCCATGGGGGGATTATTGGGGCATGCTAGGCTGCTAGACTGACAACACGGATGGCAAATGATGTTCATCCCTCTGGAGCGCCAGGTTGCCACAAACACTGAGGGTACCAAGAACACTGGCAACTCCATTCTGTTGCTCGGTGTGAACTGCGAAGATATCGATTTCGACATATGTCAGTCCACAAGGAGTCCACAAGTCTTGCTGTAAAGGTGTCCCGAGGTTTTACAGTATATACATGTGTATACATGAATTACATGCTAGATGCATGCATTTTTCTCAACAAATCTTCAGGAAGATGCAGATAATTCCATCTCTATAATGCGAACAATCCCACTTAGAATTGGAAATTGACACAGCTTGCACCCAGCCACCTTTGGCCGTTCCAGGTACGAGTGTGTGCTCACCATCATGTCCATTGATGCAGAGAGTGGCCTGCGGGTGCTTGGAATCAACATCTTGGGGCGTTTCTTGCTGAGTCGGGACAACAACATCCGTTCCCTTGGCCGAAGATCTGGCTTGAAAAGGGGCTGGTCAGCTTGGTTTTTGGCCAGGGACTGAACAGGAACAAGAAGGTTTCGGTAGAATTTGGATTGATATGTACAACGTAAAAGCTGAAAGCTACTGAAAGTGCGATTAGTTACATGGGCCTTTGCAGTAATGTGGGTTGTACGGACGCAATGTTCACCCGTCACTCCAAAAGTTCATCCGGGCTTTACCTTGATCATCCCCATCCACTGGTAATGTTGTTGATGTCTATGATTGTCTATGCTATGCGTGGCTCATCCACCAACAAGGTGATTTTTAGGTATTGCATTATTGCATTATCACATGTCAATGTGATGTGGACACCCAATAAAAATTATAGTATCAAACTTGACAAACTTGACCATTTTTGGGCGTTCCTAAGCCCTCCAACAAACCCTTCGCCATTTGAGGGCTTCCCCCAGCAGCTCAAAGGTTATGTGGCCCTGGCAACGTTGCAACGAGTGGTGAACGTGGACCAACAAGTCATGCAGCGACACCGCAACACCATCATCGATTGCTTGAAGGCCATTGATGACGGCTGGAAATGGGTTGACTTTGAAGCTACGGGGTACCGCGGAAGTATATATCATAACAGCAAGTTGCAGGCTGCTTAGTTTTTTCAATTTCAACCATGGATGGTGTTTTTTTAATGTTTTTGTTGAGTCCAAGTTGAAATGTTAAATCAAATTGGAAAAAATGAGATCCCTGCACATCTCTACACCATGGGAAGCCAACCTGGGGTCGTTTCTGGGGTCCGAGTTTCTGGACCACCCGCAGGAAGGATAGAAAGTAACCTCAAGCTTCAATGAAAACTGTGTGGAGTCTGGAGTAGATACACTTGTTTGAACATGTTGGAACCTCCAATCGAGAAATTCAAGGCTGCCAAAGCTACCCGGACCAGGATGGTTTCAATATCCTATCTCAGTTGTCCTCGGTACCCACGATTTGACGTTGAACTTACTGGTGCTTAGCAGGGAATAGGGGAATGATCCATAATCACCAGCAAGAATCATCCCAGCAACCCCCATTCCCTGCTAAGCACCAGTAAAGATAAGGGTTACTAGCTCTTAGTAGATGTTCTTGTCGCTCATTCTAGAGCTCGAAAATAACGCGCGGATTGACATGACCTTCTTCGGAATCCTCCAACAAGTGCCATCTCCATTGGCCAATGTGGTTGGCATTGCTTTGGAAGGACATGTCCAGCCAACTCCTTAGGGCTAGCAGTGGGCCAAACATCGTAAAACCCACCGTATCTTAGAATTGGGGAAATTTACAGGAAACCTCTGTGTATAATGGTAAAGACATGATTTCCTGTAGGTGTTCCCTTAAATCAATCCCCTGTTCTTTTTCTGTCTTAAAATTTAGGTCCCTCCAGGTAAGGAAAAAAACAGTAGACAAACCGTAGAACGACTATTAATTTCTATTGAACCCAGGTAGCCCAAAACGTGTGAAAATTGGGTTTACAACCTGCAGACTAGATTTTCAATCAGTAGCAATTAATATGGCCTTGCATTTATCAAATCATTGTCATGTAAATAGTCTATGGCACCATGTACGCTAATTTGACGTGCTCTGGATGATTAGGGAATCCATTAGACCGCCGTCTTCGACAGCGTGTTCTGGCGAGGACCCGGATATTTCCATTCGAAAGCGAGCACTAGATGTGACCTATTCGCTGGTGGATGAAGCCATCAAGAGCATGACGAAGGCAGCGAGTTCTTCTTGTTTGCCCTGGACATCACTGGACTACTTGGATCCAAATACGATGAAGTACCCATGAAAGTGGGGGAAAGTCCCAAAATTATGGGCATATAAGTATTTTCTAGGTACGTGGAAGGCCTAGGTAGTCAAGACATTCTATAGTCCTTAGCCCAAAACACATGGATGTTTACGATGGGGCATTGCCATTTTTTTCCGGCAGTTGATGGGATTCATGGAACAACAAGGGTTGTACAAATACACCCACTAAATCAAATCTAGTTGAAGCCATCAAAAATTGCCATATCATGCCATATCATATCCTTTTATCGGCCAGCGTCATTAAGAATTTAACAATTTTCAGACGATTTATTGAATGCACACATGTATTTGGGCAAACAGAGCTCCCAAAATCAGATTTAGATGTTATGATGCTAATTTATACTGCAGGAGGATTGCACAAAGTAATTTGAAAGCCAATCCACTGTGCAGGCTGATGGGTGTTCACCCCCCGCAACATGATGTGGTGTCTCTGTGTTCGTCTGGTGACAGTCATAGAGGATCATCCCCGATGATCAGAGTCGCCCTCTAAGTGGGCTATCCAAAATTATATTTGGATCGATTTGGGTGAGTTATAACCCCCACAAACACCCAAGCAGGTCCAGGGTGATCCCCCAAGCCATGACACTAGCGATGTATCCATCGGTCCACCAGGAGCTTCTGAACTATTTGTTGGTGGCAGAAGCCGACTTCAAGGACCATGGGTCCGGCTCAAATCTTTGAAAAGGAAAGATTTTTGTTCAGCAAAACGTAGCACAACCTGAGAAACGGATGAAATTTCATTGGATTGGTTTACGGGGAATTTTATAGGAAACCCCCATACTTAATGGTAAACACATGTAAAAACCATGGTTTCCGGTTAAGATTTTCCCTTGAACCAATCTATTGAAAATTGAGTTTCAGAGTGCCCAAGAGCACAGGAAGAGCTGTGTAGCAAAATCTGCATGGCCGTTGAGAAGTTTTCGCCCAACCGCCGTTGGCAGATCGATACCTTGATCAAAGTCATGTGCCTTGGGAACATGACACATTTGGCAAACATGTCTGGGGTTTACTGTGGTCATTTGCATAGCGAAGATAAATATATCCTAGTGCTCTGTTTAGAGCCCCAAAAACAACTCCAAATACAGTCTCAGAAGGTGTTTGGAGCTGTAGGGATGATGATTCACTGATTAACCATTGAATTTTGCGGTATCCAATTTTCAAACGTAACCAGGGTGGCAAAAAGTGTAACATCTCATCAAATCTTGGTTGGTGGAAAAAACCGAGAAACATGCACGTTTCCGTTGCTGTATCGAACTCTTGGAGGGCACATAAGTCAGGTGGAGGAGGCGGCAGTTGTTGCTGGCATGTTCAGTCCTAGATAATCGGATGGAGCCAACAATGGGATTTGAGCAATCAGTATTGTGACTAAATGCATTGACGGAAGATGGCAAAACATATTGCTCACTTCCGCAGCAAGTCATGCGCATATATGACCACAAACAAGATGGTTTTAGGTTTGATTTCAAAATTCTCAACCACAAGTCTTTCGCCAATCATAGAGATCCCTCAGTGCTCAAACGTCAAGCTCAGAACGCCTGAAATCAGCAGCACCACATGGCTTACCTGGTGTCTGTCCCAAGGTGCCTGGGTGGAAACTATGTGAAGGAAGCGCAGCGAGAGAAGTTTTGCCGCGTGGTCGCGGCGACCCCGGAGCTGCATTCCTACACAGCACCTCGGAGATGAGGGACATCACGCCCTGGTTGTCTGAAAATTGTTTAGGAAGCCATGGAAAAACAATGGGAATTTAGGGGAAAACCATGGAAACCAAAGTTGAAATTGACATACTTGTGGGTAATTAGTCCATTTTAGGATATTTTAAGACCGATTTTATACTACACGTCGTTCGTTGAAGCAGTTTTCTTAGGGATATAGACGGCCAATGGGGGTTGACTAGCAATGAAAATAGTTTGGAACTATATGGATATATATCTTTATGACGACACCACGACATCGTTATAGATTTCGACAATCGTTTGGTTCGGGGAATCATCCCCAAATGAGAGATAGATATTGTTATATGGTTTGTTTTCTACACTACTTGGAAGGATGATCCCAATCCGAATTCCCTTGAATTCCCAAGGAAGGTGGCTCAACCACGGAATATGTGTCAACATGTTCCATTTTTTTCGTGATTCAGCCATGTAGGCAAACATACCAGCACCATGGTTGGCCTATTTGGGTTGGGTTTGAACCCATATTTCAAGTCCAGGTAAACCCATAGAATCCATTAGAATCCCATATCCCAGATCAACATAGATCCGATGTTATCCAGGTGATCAAGCTCTACTTCAACATGAAGGAAAGCCTGAGTCAAGAGGCCTTAGTACACGTAGGCGTTTGGTGCTTGGGCGAGTTCGGTGATCATTTGGTCTCCGGGAAAGCGGTGGGACCCGACAACCAGCCCATCCGAGTTACACCAGGCCGCCCTCGGGCTGGATGCTTTGGGTGACTTGCTGGGACTTTCACAAATTGCTTACATCACGTTGCATCCATGTACTATATAATTATATATATAATTATATAATTAAATATATAATATATATATAATATAAAATATATAGTATAATTTATATATATATATATATAGATATAGATATTTGTGTGTGCGCGTGTTGTTTTTTCTTTGATCCAATATATCCAAATGTGTTGTCTTTTTGAGCTTTCAAGTCACATGTTTGCTGATTTATGGCTTGGTTTTGGAGCATTGCCATTTTTCATGTAGCAGATTTGCACCACCATCAATTAATCCTCGTTTCATTCGCTTTCCACTTAACCACCTTCATTCTTATGGGATTCTTCCAGTACTAACCATCCATGTTCATCTACTTTCATCAAACTTGATCCATCAATTTCATCAATTCCTTAATCAGAGTCTCATGCGTCGTCACCACATCAATATTTTCATGAATGTCCTCTATCAGTTTCATCCTAATTGTTCATTTCTTTTAATCTTTTTGACATTTTTTGACAGTCTCCCTCTTGCGTTCTTTAAGATAGCCATGGAAGCCATGACCCATTGAGTTCCATGGGGATTTCCCATCAAACTATCCATGGGGATTTCCCAGCCATGGTAAATTGCCGACCAGGCGACGTCTTGGACCTGCTCTACGACGTGGTTCGGAAGCCCCCCACGGCGGAGCGGGCGGCGGGAACTCATTGCCTAGTCACGGCGGCACTGATTAAGCTAGTGACCAGGTGGGGTGGGAGTTTGGGTGGTAGATTTAAACCCAGAAAAAACGGGATTTCATCAAGAAACTTGGGATTAAAGCAACAAAAGGTTGGATTTAACCAACAGAAGTAAACTGGTGATTGCACCAAGAACATGTATGAATTAGCCAACCCAAATGTGGATTGAACAGAGTCAGCCATCGAAATATATTGGGAAATCAACTGGATGGGTACCTTTGACGGGATTTAATCAGCACTCGTTGGGTTTTACCAACTGGACTGGGTAGATTTATTGTTTTTGCCATTTGATGGGGGTGTGTACCAAACAGCTATGTAAGATTGGTCATGGCGGTAAGTGTCGGGTTATGTTCATTGGTTGTTGCAAGCTGGCTATGAGCCATCTCAGATTGGGTTTTAATGAAATTACGTATATAGATATATCCTTCTTTTGGATGATGTCGACTGACCCTGAAATTGTGGATTGCCGGGATTGGATGTTTTTGGATGTATTTGGCTTATCGTGTTACTGTATGAGAGTCAATGCTAAGTGATTGGGTAAAAATGGAAGTTGAATGGGCTCAGTCCTATGTTGTTGAAGTGAGATTATCATCTCGTAGTATAAGCTAAGACAAGAATCTTCAACCATCATCAGCCAGTAAAGTCCGGAGGTAGTCTAACATAGTCCTTGCACCTGTGCATTTAAGATAGCCAATGTTGCCGGAGAGTGGTTGGATTGCCTCCAACGGTGCCAGGTGTCCTAGTGAATTCGAGAAGATCAGAAAACTGCTACGAAGATTTGACTGCAACTTGGCAGCCCTGCCACCATGTATACTGGAGGAAATATAATCATGCATAATATACAGCACGAGCAGCGACAGCGAATGAACATCGACGTGCGTTCCTGTGGTTTTTAAGGAAATTTCTAAAGATGACAGAATTTGCACGTTTTCACACCATCAAGGTAAGTCATGTTCAATGTTTTAGAAGAGCAAACATGAGGCGGCATGCAAGGAATTACGATTTATCAACCAAACCGGCGGACATTTTGACAAACCGTCATATATGATCATATATGTATATAGTAATTATATGGATAGCGTGTGATTCATATGATAGAAATTGGTAGGTTCAATTTTGTTGTGATTTGTCTACCCATGCAATTCTGTAGATTCATTTTCCACGTTTTGTTGTGATTATAGGCTATATCCAGATGACAGCGCGAATCATAATTTCTAGGGAACTGCCCTTCCTTGGTGCTGCATGGGGCTCAATACCCCAGCTAAAGTCAAAGCCAACCCCGCAGTTTTGACTCAAAGAAAACATCAGAATCATCAGAAGTTATTTCTCGCTCATCAATCCTCACCAACCTTCCTCAGTATTGTTGGTCATTGAATTTTCCTTCTCAAGTATTCTTCAGTTGTTGGTCAGTAGTTAGATGTAGTTAGTGTGATTTTTTTCTTAAGCGACGTTTTTCTTTTTAATGTGTTGCTTACAACTTTCGCCACTTCTTGCCAAAAAATCCAGTCTCCCGAAAATACCTGTTTGGCCAAACAATGGTCATCACCAGTTTCTATGTAGGGTTGTGAACCAGCCTTCAAGCAGCTGCTGTACATGGGTTATCTAACTCCAGGGACTTCCGATCGCGGTCACCCTTAAAGATATCGCTCCAAAAAACAGGTCCGAAAGTCCCTCGGGGTGACCAGGCAATGAAAGTTGATAGGAAGACCCAGATGAGACCATAATGACATCACCTTCAAATCCCATAAAATCCTCTTTGTTTCGTGGATCTGATTCGGTGCACAGGCAGTCTTCACGTGGACCTCCAGCAACGCAGCTGCGAATTCCTCGAGATCCTGGGCGCGGACTGGGACTCGCATCGCCCGGGGATCTTGGATCGAATGCCGGTGCCTGAGAAGGACGGCACTGGGGATCGGGATCGGGATGGGGGTGGGTGGATCCTTAAAAAAGCACTGGAAAAAGGGCAATAGTTGAGTGAATCGTGAAACAGATACGGGTGAACCTTGATGGAGAGTTGGCTGTTTCTGCATGTTTCTGCCATGTTGATGGGTTAAAGGTGGGCTTTAACCCCAATGGAGAGGGAAATTGTGTGGCGGACCTCACTGACTGACCTCACCATCACCGTAGGAAGGGCTGGCACATTGAGGGAAACTAGACCAAAAAGTGGATTCTTTTCCATCAAAATGCCAGTGCAGTAGGGGAAACTATACAGCGAAATTGGGGCTGACCCTGTTGGGCGGTGCGGGTTCTTGATGAATCAATTGTCGAAGTGTGGTTTGAATCACCCATTTCTTGATCTTTAGCACATGAGCTTCACCTCACAACCCGCAAGCCTGGTAGCTTGAGTCCGTGCACAACAGGTGCATCTTCCAGGGATTTACATCCATCACCTTCACTTCCTTTGTTTTTTATATAAGTTGCTGTTGGGGAATCTAATTTGTTGGCTGCGACGCTGGCATCCTATTATATTATTACGCTATGATGATGTTCATTCACCTTACGCATTACCTTTGTGTTAGATGAGTGCACTAGTGACGATGTTAGGTGCTACTAAGTGTTCAGGTAGGCTAGACCCTATGTTTATGTTGAACATATGCTTAATCATAGCTGGCCAGCAGTCCGCACGTAGTTTTTCATGGCGCAGAAACCACCAAGAAATATCCAAACGTGATGATTGACATGGGGGGTTCGCCCTAAAAGCATGCCTGTCCACATCAACTGTTTCATGACATAGAAAAGGTATAAACTATGCCGAAAGAACATAATTTGAAATGATAAACATGTCATTGATAAGAATGGGAATGCACAGAGGAATTCCCCAATTGCGCATGTGTTTGTAAAGCCTTCTAACTACAAAATATCCACCATAAACCCGAGGGCCCTAAGGGTATCTAGTCATTGTTACGGAGAGATTGGCGAGAGAGAGAGAGAGAGAGATAGAGAGATCAAGTTAAGAGAAACCATAATAATTCATTTGATTTGGTTATTGAGTTACTGTATATGAATTATGCAAGGTGGTGCCCCATAGTTATAAGTTGATTTATAATCCCATTAACTGTAGATATATCTATCATAAGTCCTACTTATTAGAGTTATAAACCAACTTAGCTATCTTGGGGGCACCACATGGAAGACATATTCTTAGGACTTCCCCAGGAGATCGGTGGTGCAGAGACCCGTGACATCGGCGACGCCTCCATCGACGAAGTGCCGCGCGCTTCGCGCGGCCCCGTGGGTCCTGTGGGTGGCGGTGGCAAGGATTTGTGCCTCGGCGGATCTATGGCGAAACTATGGGGATCTGGGTAAATTATAACGACCTCACTGCGACCTCACTGGAATCATGGTTAATAAGGGAAATCATCCCCAAATGGCTTTAATTCAGGTTGGTGAATTATTATAATTTACCCAGATGGGGATGGGTCAAGTTACCTACAAGGTGGTGCCCCCGGTCGATAGCGTTCAGTCAGTTGGTGAACATATATATAACTCTAATTTGACGTTTGGACTTATGGTAGATATATCAAACTAGTTAATGGGATTATAAACCAACTTAAAACTTGGGGGGCACCACCTTGTATGAAATTGTCAAATTTTGAGCAAGAATCATCTATTCACCAGCATTCACCAGCTATTTTAGGGTGGGCTGCCAGGGTTTTGACACACCATACGGGTTTTGTCGGAAAATTATAGTGTCAAGTTAGGAACACACACACAAACACACAAACACACACACATATATATATATATATAATCCCACCCAATTAGCGATGCATTGTTTACCCAACTAGGTGGTTGGGGAGTGGGGGGTGAAAAAAAATGACATCCCGAAATCCTGAAAGGTTCATGGTGATGTTCCCTATATGAACGTGTTATGTTGTTTTTGGTTAATACTGCCCATTGTAAATCTACACACCAAAAAGGTTGGAAACTTGGGATGACAATCCCTGAAATCTGAAAAGATGATTGAACATTGAAGTTTGGATTCAGATCTTACTCTTTTGTTTTGAGGGATGCTTAAACCATAAAAGGACATTTATATACATTTATAATTTGAAATGAAATGCTGGGTGTTGAGGCTGAACATATGGGCCCAGGATGGCCCAGGTGTATGAGTCAAAATAGAAGGCCCAGGGAATCATACCATAGATTTAGTTACCCTCTGGTAAACTAACATAACTATGGACAATCACATTTTTAATGGGACAATCAACTATAAATGGTCATTTTCAATAGCTATGTTAGTTTGCCAGAGGGTATTTCTTAATGTACTACGTCATCCCTTTTTGGGTTCGATGTTGACTCAAGTTAGTAAGCGGCAAGGAAGGGAGTCGCGCAGAGTCGATTTTGCCATGGTTTTCGTTGGCCCTCCCATATTCTCAAGAGAAGGAATCTGAAGAATCCCACGGATGACTATCTCCCATATCTATATATCTATATATTTCAGTGTCAACCACCATCGATATCATAAAATGTTGGACCGTTGGAGCGATTTTGTTGACCCTTCAGGCAAGGTATTTGAGCGGATATTCCCGGGTGCCAGATTTGTTTCCCTCAGATGAGTTCATTGTCATTTTTGGCGTTTTTTTCTCCTTTTCCCACAAGTTGATTTGTAGAGGAATCACCCCCATGAAGCAACCAATAGGTCAATGTGGTACCACATGCAACCAATGGTACCCACCCCTTGCGTCAAAACCTCCATTTCGGGGAGTTCGCAGCCAGCCATGTTTGACACCTGAAACGCCAAACCACCCCCCCTTTTTTGGGGCTCAGGTTAGATCTCAACGATCTCTTGGACGGACAAGCGGCACCTGCCACGGGCGGCACGGGCGGCACTGCTGCCTACCCGGCCACTGGTGGTGGAGGGGGCGATTTGCTGGAAGCTCTGCGGTTTTAGTGGGGCTGTTGGTAATGCAGTAACGCCAAACTGGAAACAATACCAAACATCACTGGGATTCTGGGATTCATACTACACTTGGATGGCTTTATAAACGGATACCATCCCCCAGGATCTTCTGGACGGCGGCGCCCCTGCTGCGCCCAGCCAAGCGCCGGCGCCGGCGGAAGGATTCATGGACATCTTCGGCGGTGCAGGCGGTGCAGAGGCACCAACCATGGTGCCTCGACACCAGCGACATCGGCACGGCATGGCAGTTTTCAGGATGAAATCAGTGCAGAATGTTCAGAATGCCCTAGTGCTCCAAAGACGTTCTGAGAAGGTGTAAACAGAGCCCAAAAAAACAATTCCTAATACAGTCTCAGAAGGTGCTTGGAGCTGTAGGGATGAAATATGATGAAATCTGGCATATCTGTCAATATCTGAGGTAAATAAATATCATTGCATATGAATTGGTGGTTTCAGCTACTGGTTACTTCTGCATCTCTACCTGGGATAAAGACTGGTTGACTGCTAGTTGTTTAGGCGTCAAATCAACAAGCATAATTCATCATATGGTCAACATTAAGAGTGGTTTGGAACATGGCTTTTACTTTTCCATATCTTGGGAATGTCATGATCCCAACTGACGAACTCCATCATTTTTCAGAGGGGTAGGTATACCCTCTGGTAATTTAACATAGCTATGGAAAATCACCATTTTAAATGGGTAAATCCACTATAAATGGTCATTTTCAATAGCTATGTTAGTTTGCCAGAGGGTATACCACCAACCACTTTTCAGAATGGTCAACGCAACATGACGCAAGGCAAGAAAAACGGATCGGACCATGGGATGGGTTCAGCTGGTCACCCAGCCACCCAGGTGGCCTTTGAAAAGAACGGACTGAAAGTGACCTTCCATCCTCGCAAGGATGCAGAGACTTGACCTTGAGCCATCAGGTATTCTTTTTGAAATCGATATATCTGGGTAAATTATAACCTCACTGCGACCTCACTGGAAGTCATAGTTAGTAAGGGGAATCATCCCCAAATGGCCTTAATTCAGGTTAGTGAAATATTATGATTTACCCATAGATATATATATATATAGAGATGATCTATGTGGAAGATGTTGAAACATTTCTCAATTCAGTCACTATAACTACAACTGTCCCATGATACACTAAATGAGGTAAATGAGCCATCAGCAAGAACAATGTGTAAGACTGTGTGAATTGGCCACTTCAATGGTGCTTGCTTGAGCCAGCAGCATGATGACATCTATCAGAAAGACAGATGCGTGCTGGCAATCATGGTGTTCTCCCAGTTGTAGATAGGACAACGGAATATTTTGGGTTCGCATTCCAGCAACTCAGGACAAAGTCGTTTGGAGTATCACGTTTGTCATGACAGCTTGAAAGTTGGACTTGATTGGGTTTGTAGAATTGTCCTGTTGAATTGGAACCCATTTAGATTCCAGATTGGTTTCATGATCAACTGTGAAGCCAATGCAGCCGCGGCTCGAAGTGTTGAACCTCAACATGTTTTTGAAAGCAGGTGCATTTCCAGCATTTTTGAAAAACTGAAATATGATATGATCATGGTTGAAAGATCATGGAACTGTTTCTTTTTGTTCATGTTTTTGGGGTGTGCCTGAGGACGGTTCCGTCACGGTCTTGGCGAAGTTCTCGAACAGCTCCTGGAATCTTCAGGGCGCGTGCTTGGTTGGCCAACCAGCAATGGTTGGAAGATATGAGAACTACTGGTTGGTGGTTTCAAACATTTTTTATTTTCCACTATATATAGGATAATCCTCCCCATTGACTAATATTTTTCAAGATGGTTAAAACTTAAAACCACCAACCAGACTATAAATGGTGGAAAACCATGTATGATCTTTCATACCATATATACCATGGTTGATGAAAATTTAGGAGGTTACACGGTTACCCCTCAAATAGTGATAATTTGCTACTAGAATGGTACCCCAACCAAACAGGCTATTTTCATGGTTATTAAACACGGGTTAACATGTTGCCTTCCTACATCCAGCTGACAAAAATGGCTCTTTTGGCTCAGGGTATTTAAGCTTTGCCCATACTTTAGAGATCTTTAGAGTGCCTCAGCTACTTTTCTTTGTGGATGTCCAATCATGCACGGAATATGTGCATTTATGGACCCGAACAAAGACAAAAAAAGTAAAACATTGCGAAAATATGCAGAGAAAGATTGATTGTTGTAATTATATATGTTCTGTGGGGTTCGTGGTTCTTCAATGAAGTAAGCAGGAACACCCATGCAAATTAGAAGGGTCCATTACTTTGTTTGACCTGTTACATAGCAGCAGCTGCAGCTGCGACAGCCAATCATCAAACTAGGAAGGTGTTCACTCTAGGTTCAGGCCAAAGTGAGTTGGTTTATTTCCTTCTCATTGATGGGATATATATATATATACATATATTATGTATATATATACATTTATATATTATATATGATACATGGATATCATATATATATAATATATGTATTTATAATATATATATATATATATATGTATACATTATTCTGGTCTCATGGGCTCCGGTTACTTCCCACTGGCAACGCCATTGATGGATGTCGTTTCCCCTTAAGATTTTCCCATCAGTTTCGGATCCATTGATCTGAATTGATCCGATGTTCACATCGGATTTATGGCGAACATCTTAAATCTTCATACTACACACACACACATAGTGTGTAATTACATATATATATAATGTATACCTGGGTCTCGTATGACCTTCGGATTTGAAGGTCTTTCAAAATAGCCTGTCTCTTGGTTTGAGATCCTGTCTTTTTGCAAAAGGGGCGTGTTTTTACAAAGGGGCGTGCTTTTGGAATCCCTGGGATAATCCCTTGATAAAACAAAGATATCACCATAATTTCAAACTGTCCAATGGGGTTCTTAGCCAATAGCATCAGGTCCCTGTGCCAATCTCAAGGGCCAACAGGCCGCCCCAAAGTAGCGCGCTTGCGCTTTTTTGACCCCAGACGAATGCAGCTCTGAGCTTATGCCAGGGGCCCCAGAGGTGATGTGTGATGGATCGACCAAGAATGTGGCATTTGGTTTACCTTGGAAACATGGGTTGAACTTAAGAAGGTTGGACCATTACCTGCAA
>Ga0126342_10000354_pt1 | contig 46834 bp, 46 predicted proteins | sample Cyp1metagenome_FD_92528 | JGI IMG/M metagenome (GOLD analysis project Ga0126342, IMG submission 92528) | Coral microbial communities from Lord Howe Island, Old Settlement Bay, Australia - Cyphastrea 1 metagenome | ecosystem: Host-associated > Invertebrates > Cnidaria > Coral ...
ATATATATATATATTATACATCCACTTATAACTGGAATCGCACTTTCAAGGAGGGAACATGTCATCACCGAAGCATGATGCATGGCCTTTGCAGATCATGTTAGAACCGCATCAGCCCCAAAGTGGTGCTGAGGATCACCAGATACCCTCTGGTAATGACTAACATAGCTATTGAAAATTGCCATCACCAATGCATGACTCAGTGACAGTAGAACTTCGGCATGGCCACTGGCGGCTCCGTTCAGCCACGTCTTTGTAGGTTTTGTTTGGGCAAATCTTGAGCAGAAAAGCCGCGGGCCAACTCGAGGTAAGAAAAGTCATGGCAGCCTCCTATAAACCAACGTAGATGTGGAACAGAACCCATTTGTAGATCAGGTTTGTGGTGTTTCTAGGGGGAAAAAAGGGCTTTCCACATCTTTTATGGCATCTGTTCCATCTTGCCTTTGCATGCCTTTGCCACAAGATTTCAACGACGTAGGCTATTACTCAGCAGCTGTGGCCCCCAGCTACTCCTGCCACGTTGTTCTTGACAACGCAGGTAAAGAGAGCAATACGAAGCTCCTGGGCTTTGGGTTAGCTGCATCATCAATGGACTCCAAGGAGATTCAGTAGGAATTTACTGGTGATTTAGTGAGGATATACTTGTGATTTAACGGTGGTTGAATGGGGATCCATAACAACACTTGGGGATACCATCCATTGTAAACATGGCTGGAAACTCCATCAGTTGGAAATGCCATTTTTTGTTGGTTTCCTGCTAGCCATGTTTGACTACAGGGTAAAATTCGAATAGAACCACCAGGTACTAATACACTGATATGCACTAATACACGAATGGATACGCTTAACAAAGTCTCCTGCACTTTCGACGGTGGTCCACCACGCTCTCCGGTGAAGGACTCGGCGCAGCTGACAGGTGAGCCATCCGTCAATTGGGGCTCCACATCCCAAGCAACCCAAACCGCACACATTTCACATCATTAAATGGATTTTAAAGGTGATATTAATAGGGATTTAATGGGGATCTAGCATACACACGAGATCATATATTGAAAGCTGAACTTAGCACTTTTTGAAAGACGAGCAGGAGAACAAAAAGTGAATGTAAAGCTGTGCAATGAATTTAGTGGCACATCAAAAGCGCAGGATCTGTCTCTCTGCTCCTTGTCTATTCAACATCCACCTTCAATGGACATGTCACTGCCCTCCCAAATGCTTTCGATCAACTCATCCATCCAAGTCCATTTTTGCTTTTTTGTGGGTAAAACAATGTCATAAACCGTCCCCCAGTCAGACCAGCCATCACCATTTTTATAGGCGGTTTGTTTACCATTCCCAGTCATGGGTGGTTTATTGTGGTCTATGGCATTGTTTTCCCACATTACCCAAGTCAAGTTCCTTCAAAATGGCCAGGCTGAACATCGCTAAGGCACCCAGGACTCCATCAGAACCTGCATGGCATCCTCTTGTGCCATGGACACCGGAAAGGAACAGCACTCCAACATGATGCGGAGGGCCTGGCTGATGAAAATCCAGCAGTGAAAAATGAGATCAGTGGCAAAAGAAGTGGACAACACATGCATATATGGATATATATATATATACACATGGATCTACAATACATATATATATATATGTTATATATGTATTGTTGTTTGATGGCTGCTTTTTGGTATCAATTCCTCTCCAGCCTCTATCAAATGGCAGATCCAGTCAGAACTCATTCAGTGATCTCCCCACTACATCCCCAGTTGAACAATAGAGGCCATTAAACCACCATAAAACCCAGCTATACACCATCTAGTAAGTAATCCCCCCAGATAGAACAGTAAATTTTATGGTTATTCATGGTAGTTGATGTTTATATATGTTTACAATGTAGCTAAGTGTTCAACATCCTTTTTTCGGGATTGTCCCCCGGCCGGGCTCCACTTACACCTGGCCTGTCTCCACTTCTCCAGGGAGCCCTGAAGCTCCGAGACGATCTCCCTGGCCTCCTAAGGCTAAAGCCATAAAGAAACCAGTTGGATCTGATCACTTGGGGGGTTTACTAATGGGATAGATGGGATACGAATGGGATACGAATGGGATACTAAGCTTCATAATCCATGATTTCGAATTAATCATTGGTTAATCATAGGATAAAAACCACGGGGTTAAAATCCCAACTGATTAGTTCATAGGATAATTGGATGATTAGCCAATCTTACTGCTTCACTGGGGTCTATAGCAAGTATGGCAAGCCCACTGACGAATTCCCTTTTGGGGTATGGTTTTTCCAATGCCCTTCCCCAAGAATATAGCAAATCGCAAGGCATAAATAGGCTACAAACTTACTCTGAATTACATACCCCAGTTGGTAATGGGTGAAACATGGCAAGTCCCATATTATGATTATTATGCTTGGATTTGTTTAAGGAACCACAGCAAATCATATTCCCTGTAGATTCCCCAAGTAAGAGATTTTCCACTGGGAAAAACACCATGTCATCTTCAGCAGATCCAGGTATGGCATTGGGTTTACCCTCTGGTAAACTAACATAGCTACGGAAAATCACCATTAAATTTTATTGATGGGCTAATCACCTAAAACTAGGTCATTTTCCATGGAAAATTATGGGTTTGTCTGAAAATAAGGTACCCAAAAAACAAGGGTTAATTAATCATTGTTTTAAAATTCTTCACACGAAAAATTGACAATTTCCATGGGTATACCTTATAAGTCCCCTATGCCATTCCTTGGAGAACCACCATTTCCATGGCCTTCCCCGCAGCCAGCAACGGCACGATGACATCTGCAGGAAGATGTGATCGCTGGCCGACCTGCGGGCGCTGGTATAATCTCTCTCCCTCACACACGCATATAATCATACACATATATATATATATATATAGTTATAGCATCATTCTTTAAATATATATATATATATGTATGTCTGTCCGTCTGTCTGCCTGCCTGGATGTATGTATGTAATGTAATGTAATGTAATTAATGCAATGCAATGCAATGTAATGTATGTATGTATTATCCGCACATATCTATGTCTACATCATTTTCCCATGGTGATCCTTGCTGGCGGCCATGGATCCGGCCTCCAGTGCTTCGTCCAGCGGAGTTCTTTGGCTGGCATCTTCACTGGTGAGGTCAACTTTGGACCGGATCTCAGCGCGCAGGATCTCCATGGGGAGGGATGTGCTACTTGGAGATGGAGTGGGGATCGAATCTCGGAATATCCCATGGAATATAGAAAGTATTGTCATTCTATCCCCTATATCATCATTTAATCTATCCAATACAAGGTTTAATGAGGATCATGGTGGAAACACCCGTTCCTTTGCCGAAGCCGCCCCTTCGCAAAATATCACCACTGAGTTCCCTGCGCACGCGTGCAGAATTTCATTCATCACCTGCAGATCCGAGTAAAAACACCAAAGAAAAGCGATTGCATGACTATCACATCATTTTTACCCCAAAAAGGATAGACAAGATCTTCTTCCATATTATGAATATCACATCATTTTGATAGACAAGATCTTCTTCCATATTCTTCATGGCATTCCCGTTTTTTTTTTTTCTGCTGGTGACTTGCCTTTTCCATCCCCCGAGGATTGCACCTCACAATCTCCGATTCTCGCTGCCAGGTGTAGGGCGCCGCAGCCACTCTTCAGGTCCACCACACCGGGATCCGCCTGAGGAAGGGCAGCAATTATACCACCAAACATCGACGGCTGTAAAAAATTGCAGGGAAGCCCTATATTTCATAGGAAAACACTTGGCTTCATGTAGATTTTCCCCACCAATCCATTGAAAATCACAATAAATCACTCAACCACTGGATTTTGGGGGCACCCAATGAGGATTTCAGGAAGTCAAACTGGAGGTAGCTAGCATATAGTAAGGCCTATGGAACTGACTATGGAAGGGAATATCACCACAAAATATGGCCTTATATGGTACAGGACCTCCATTTTAGGTTCCTGAAATTGAAATTCCCATTGACTGCCAAGCTCAATGTTCAGTCCAAATGCAATCCGGGTATGGGAATTTCACCACACAAACGTGCAAGTTTACAACCAATAAAAAAACATTGATCGGCAACATTTTACCAGCCAAACATGGTACTTAACCCGCAAACATAGGGATTTATCCAGCAAACATGGAACATGGATATGGAAATGCATTCAACATGATCAACACTCCAGATGGTTTAAGATTGCGTACGACACTAACCCACTGTTCAAGATTTTCCGGGCCCGTTGGTACCAACAAATTTTGGCCCATACCCATCTGGACAAGACCTCCAGTGGTTTCTTTCTAAAGCATGAAGTGCGAATGCTGAGGGAAAAAACTTGGACTAGGCAAACCTGCAATCCTAGAGTCGATTGGTAGTTTCAACCCCCTCACGAACGTGCTCGTCGTTGTGGATCATCATCCCATGTCTAGAGTTGATCACAACAAATAGATACAAATAGTTGAAACCACCAATCAGATAAGCATTGGTTATATACCCATTCCAAGATTTCCAAGCTCGTTATATCATATCATGTTCCCATTTTAGATGCTTAAATCCCCAAATGTGTCGCCATGTGTCGACGCCTTATTGGTTGATATATCCCCAAGCACGGCAGATCGCACCTGCTGCTCCAGGCAAGATTTGACAATGGCAACATTCCTCTGCTCGATGGACGTCAGCAAGTCTCGACCCAGCCTCAGCTTCCCACGAAAGGTTAGCAATTGTACGCCTTTTTTGTATCTATTGACAGTCAGGGAGTCATCACTTTCCCTTTCAAAAACCATTTGTCATGTCAGGGGTACCCTCTGGTAAACGTTTACATAACTATGGAAAATCACCATTTTTAATGGGAAAATCCACTATTTCTATGGCCATTTTCAATAGCTATGTTAAATTACCAGAGGGTAGTGCCACGTCCATCCACGTCCCACTTCAATCACCATCCGGGATCAACATAGACATATCACCTCTACCGACCCCATCCAGGTCCTGACTTGGCTCGCCATTTTCGATGCCGATCCGTCACTGAAGTGGTCTCATGGTAGCCTGCAACCATTCCGTGCAATTTTCTACGACGTAAACGAACATGCATAGAACAGCCCATAACTAAGACCAATATAACTCAACAACTAATCACATCTATCGAAAACAAGTTCTAGTATGTTCTAGTACAACCCCATTTTTCCATCATTTTTTCCATCATTTTTCCATATTCCTCATCTATTTCCCATCCTTAAACCATCCATTTGCGGCCTCGAGGAGCTCGAAGGCCCGGGATGTTGAGCATCGAAGGCGAATTCTGGAACTGTGCTACTGCTCGCAGTTCTTCTTACGCCGTGTGATTTTTCCAAAGAGATATTGGTGATGGGATTTTCATGGCGATTTCATGGGATTTCATACGGATTTCATGGGGCATTGTAAGGCTGATGATATTTGAAGACAATGAGTGGGCACAAACGGGGGACTAGGGGGATTGAATAGCAACCCCAATGATTATTGGGGGGTTGCCCCAAAGATACCTTGCGACCTAATCATACGCCCAATGAACAAATGCGTTTATCATGGTTTATCAAACCGGGTTCTCCTTCAAAAGTCCAAAAAAGTACTGAGTTGTCCATGTTTGGTCTAAAAGTGGTAGTTAACCCCCAAATTGAGATAAATTGGAGTAGTTATGCATCATTTTGGACAAAACCATCCATAGCTAGGCTCGACCAGTGTGGCAGCCAGAGTAGGCATGATTTTGATGCTGTTTCACATGCGCGCATCTTGATGAACATGAGCCTGTAATAAGCCTTCCAGCACAAAGAACATCTTGCCACCAAAAGTGAGCCAGTGAGTGATAACGAAATGGCATTGTTGGGCAAACAATGCAGATAGCAACTTTTGCTTTTTTTCCCTCAACCTTCCCCAACCTTTGCATTTCCGGGCCACATTCGCTACAAGTAAGGGTAAATCCACGTCTTACAATCATCGACCCCAACAAGTCGCAACCTTTCCAAATTCTCATCGTCTTTTTCCGCCATCCGGCCTTCGAGTTGTGTCCGGCGCTTATTGACAGTGGCCGTGCAACTGCAAGGCCAAGATGCCTTGTCATGATCGTGCCTTCCAAGAGAAAGCCACATGAGATCATTTCAATAAGTGAAACTTTGGAAGTTTGTCTCCCGATGCCATGTTTCTGTTGCGACTCTCTTTGAGAGTCGCCTCTTGTACCCTAGCCACACCGTGCACGGTATGATCTATTAATGACGCCAGATTTTTAGCAAACGGTCTTTGGAACCCGTCGCTACACGTGCGCCATCCAAGCTCCAATCAACTGCATAGACCTTGCAGAGGCGCTGGGACTGGACTCGTCTTCCACGGTTTTATTTCAAGGCCACCGTTCACCTGTTTGAAATAAGAATACCCACACTCATACTCACACATATAACGCATACGTATACGAAAACGTGTGTATATAAATATAAGCTATACATATAACACAAGTACACATAACACACACACATATATATATATACACATGGTTTTTCACATCTATGATCATCTATGTATATCTATGTTAATCTACTGGAGGGTATATGACATAGCCCTTGGCACCTCATCGGCATGGCCTGGCAGGTCCTCCAGGAGCTTTCGCCGGCTGATGTCCCAGCACTTCGCGGTGGAATCCTGGCCGAGGTGGGGAAACACCGGCGATTTCTAGCGGAGAAACCATGGATAAACCATAGATGTCACAAATCACAGGTTACTCTATACATATACATCATATGTACATATATATATATACACATATATATATATTAATATATAATATTATATATCAGCATGAACATGATTGAACATGTATGTATCATATATATCAAATGCATTCAAATATTAGGTCAATCCCTAAAGATGAGAGATTGACCTAGCCATAGGCAACTCAGCTCAAAGAAAATCATCAAAGATAGTGATTTACGCAATGAATCGTGAAATTATGTGGAGTTGGTTCCGACTCAAAATGATCGAAATGAGGGTTTTTCTCCATTTCAGGGCCAGTATATTAATATTACCAGGGAAAGCACATTTCTACACCAGGGGATGGAATGCAAATTCTTGAGACCACCCATGGAACTGCGCACTCTCCACCACTCCCAAAGACGACTGCCAGCTAGTCCTTGGAGACACTCACCAAGAGCCTGCTATCTGCTGACCATGCAAGTTGATAGACATCACCTGAGTTTCAGACATGATGGGATCAATATGGATCAATCATGTCTCATTAGACTCTGTTCTGGGCTTTGGATGTCACTTCCAAAGCACATCCCTTCCTGGTGGTGAAGGCTGACCAGTCCCAGACGGAGGCATCTACAAACAGTGACGTCTTTTTCGGGAAGGTAAACATCTGTTAAAAACCAATCAACTGATGAGAAGAGAACAGCTATCTGGGCCCAAATTCAACCCCAAACTCTAGTGTCCAATCATTCTTGATACTCAGCACCTGAAAATTCCCCGACCAATCCCCCGGTTGAATGGTTGATGATCATTTTCTACCCGTTGCATCGCCCAGCGCCATCCAGTGGCCCACGTGTCCGCGGAAGGCGTGGACATATTTGCCCGTTCGACCGTCCCAGAGCCGAACCGACTTATCGAAGGAGGCGGAGGCGAACCAACGACCGTCGGGGGAAAAGGCAACCTGGGCAGCCGGGGCAGCTGAGGCACCATGGATTTAGTGGCATTTCATGAGATTTCATGGGATTTGAAGCAAGAAAAAAGGTGATTTGATGAATTTGATGGGACTTGTGGGATTAACTAACTATAACTAACAACATACCCTTCTGCTTCATGGGGATATAATGAGGATATATATGATGGGTGTGTATATATATATACGTTACACCAAAAACTATTTTGTTGTTTGTGGGTGCTACTCTTCCGTTTTCAAACATGGCTGGCCGGGGAATCCTAGAACTAAATGGATGCTTTAATGGGAAAATAATCAAACTAAATGAAGGAGTTTCCATTGCCATGTTTGATTACCATGGGCAAATTGGGATCATGATCCCAAATAGGTCGTACGGAAAATAAAGCTGTTTGAAATGATGCTTCGAAGATGATTTAATGGCATAAAAATGTATGGCTTGATCGGGCTGAATTAGGCAACATATTGAAACATGTATCTTTCAATCACGTCACATCAATTGGAACATCGACATCTTAATTGGATCGCCCTTGGACGATGATTTCCAACAGAAACGCATGCGCACATCCATTGGGTCCATGATGGAACCTCTACGATGATGTCCATGGAACATCATGGAACGCCTCTTTCAACAAGCAAAACCAGCCATGGGCTCAACCGGGACTGAGTCAGCCGTGGAGTCCACTGAACAGCCCAGCAGCTTGATTCACAATCTTCTGATGCCCCGTCATCCGGCACACTGGCGTTTTGGATACCTGGGCTCTAAGGGAGCTGTTGGTCCCCGAAAAAAACCGGATGGCTATGGATGGTTCATCCCATCCTCAGCTACTGACAGTAAGTGTGTCTAACAGCTATGAATCCCCGGCCAAAAAAAAAACCGAATGTTATGGTCGTAATGGCAATTTTCCATGTTGTTCACTACCCTCTGGTAATGACTAACATAGCTATGGAAAATGGCCCAGTCGAAATAGTGAGTTTTCCCATTAAACATTGGGATTTTCCATAGCTATGTTAGTTTACCGGAGGGTATTTGATGTATCGCATAAACATACATAGACCATACCCATCTCCCATGGTTTCCTTCCACCGTCCCGCCAAGACGCCAAGGGCCGCCACAGGAAGAGCGTGAAATCATCCGATCCACTCAGCAGGCGTTCCCCGCCGCAGAGCCTGAAACGATTGGCGCGGTAGCGCCCCTAGCAATGGGATGAGAAAAGCCATGACCCCCAAATGGTGAATGGGATGGTTTATGGTTGGATTTATAAAATGACATGGGATCTGGAAACATGATTTCATATGCTTAAAAAGCCGGCACATGAAAGGTCCAGTGAAAAAGAGACGCAGTGCGTGTCAATCTGCACCGTCATATTTTCTTGGAAATGGGCCATTTGACATTTGAATATGATTTTCCATGATTTTCCTGCAATTGCAACACTTTTGAGACTTTTTGGATTCGGGGTGTACTCCTTGCCGAGTAGCTCGATAGCCTCAGCATAGCGCTTCTTGGCCGCCTCCTGGCAGCTACATTAATACATCATCTACATATACACAGTAAGCCCCAAACAGATAGAAGGGTGACTACTCACAAAATAGTAGGGTTCCATGGCTATGTTAAATAACCAGAGGGTATTATATATTTAGGGTTACCCACTATGCCATTCTAGGATTTGACTTTTCGATCAGGAAACCATGGCTTTTTTCGCCACCAACTGTGTCTCGTCATGGAGGATCATCATCCCAGGCCACTATTGTGGAAAAAGGGCCAAAAGCCACGTATCAACACCCGGGTGAACACCAAAATCAGTGGCATGTGGATGTTCATTAACCAGATTATATACCAGTATTAACCAGTCTTAACCACTACTATCATTCTCCCCATTCTCCCACTCTGGCATTCATTATCATTACTTCTTGGTATTGACCTATTGACCCAGGTGAAGTCAGGATCCCATTCCCCATATTTGTCAGACTTCATTGCAACTTCAAAATGCTTCCCAAACGTGTCAATTTCATATCAACTTCATTGATAACAAAAGGAATTTGCCTTCAACCTGGGCACCAAAAGGACAACAAATATAGGCATGATTCATCACTTATTGAACTCGTGGGTTTAGCATTCAATTTTTGGAACGCGAGCGTGTAATTTCCCATGTCTTTGTTAACCCTCTGAGTTGAAACCATTTGTCGTTCATTGGCTGGATTGTAACCTATTTACCCCATTAATTGGGTTTATTATAACCTAGAGATAACCCATAAATCCCCCGGCTGTTGGCACCTTCTTCTCCGCCAAGTCTTTAAACTTCGCGGGCTCATGGGAGTAGGGCCCCGAACGAATCACATAGTCCGTGTTCAGGGCCAAGGTGTTTACCCAGTGACCGTGGCCCTTCAACTCATTCCTTCGGTGAGTGCGCTTTCAATCATTGGGTCGGTTTAAGGGAAACTGGAAACGGGAAAACCCTATATCTGATGGTACACATATGTACAAATCATTCAAAAAATGGGTTTACTGAAGATTTTCCCTTAAACCAAGCCATTGATTCAATGTTCAGCAGTCATGATTCAATAAAACAACTCCGTTCCTTTCAACTTCCAGTGCTTGTTTCATCTTGTTTTCCTTCATCGGCTTGGAACTCCAACAAAACGGATCCAACAGTGTCGCATCAGTCTGATCTGGATACCTTATCGCTTGCAGTTTCTTGTGCAGGATAGCTGAATTTCCAGCTATTTGGCATGCCAGATCATGACAGCCATTTTCCACCTATCCCATGAGAAACTCTGAAACTCGCCCTCGAGACCAACAGCCACCAGGGCTCAGCATGGCTCCATCCTTTGGGTTCCATACCTTGATGACGCAGTCCCTTCCAGCGCTGTAGACCACACCTCCGATGTCCGGCCGCTCGCCGGACCAGCGGATCTGCATCACCGGCTGCGAGTGAGACGTGAGGCTGCGCAAGCACACGCCCACGGACGTGTCCTGGGGAAATGTATCCAATTGGCCACCGCACATGAGTAGCTTTGCCATAATTTTCTGGGTCACCAACTCTAAAAATATATATATATAGACTATAGATATAGATATACGTTTTTATGATTTGAGTGTGTGTATATATATATATATATGCGTATAATATAAGTAGCTCACTTGAAAGTAAACAGATCTTCTGTAGATCCGAGGCACCCAAATTCTGACTGCCGCATCCTTGGAGCTGGTGGCAAGCAGTGGAAAGCTGTCACCTTCCGCAACATGCAGGGGCTGCCAACATAAACAGGTCACTGGCTGCGTGTGGCCGCGTAAAGCGCCCAAGTTCTTGCCACTTTGGGCACACCAAACCAGAACGATCTTGTCCATCCCAGCCTTGAATGGCAAGGCAAACCATCCAAACCATCCAAGATCATGCATCATGGACAACATGGACAACCTCCGGCATTTGTTAAAGTCATTCAACAACCCTCACCTTTTTTGAATTCTTTTGATCCGAGCCACTGAAGCAAGTCTGGAGCCGTCCGGTGACCAAGCAACTGCCAGGACCCAATTCAGGTGACCTGAGAAGGGGAGCTCCACAGATGAAAAACCCGAGGCCCTGGTGACAGCATCAACCAAGAAACAAATCCGTAAGCCACAAACAAAGGGCTTTTACCAACTTCAACTGTTCTCCCTGGGCTCAGCCATTTTTCCCCATTTTTCCCCATTTTTCCCACTTTTTCCCCAGCCGGGCCTTTGCAGGTGTGCTTGGGCAGCTCCGTGTTGAGATCCCAGAGCCTCACTGTGGAATCTCCACTGCCACTGGCCAGTTTGGTCGAATCCGGCGAGAAGGCCACACACAGCACGGCCTGACAGCCAGGTCATCCAGGTCATCGCTTGCTGGCGTAAGAGGTTTAACATGGGCATGGCATACTCTATGCACATATGATACCACCGGCATCCGGTTTTCGGAGGTTTTCACACACACACACATATATATATATATATTATAATATATGTATATATATTTCATGATCTTTGAATATCGTTGTCAAGTGTTGTCCATATATTTGTCCATGTTTTTTTCTCGAAGCCCCACGCCTCGATATGGCCACTGAGCGAGGAGGTGCAACGCGTGACCGGTCGAACTCTGAAGACGGCCAATGGGTAATAGGTGATGTTCAGCACGCGTTCCTCACGCCATGCCATGCCAATGTAAAAAAACACCTGACTCATGGACCATGATGCCATGGTTAATCACAAAAATCCATCCATATCAATCTTGCATGTCATGTTCAGAATCTTGCTTCATTGCCAAGAAGTCGCCATATTCAAACAAAAATTGGGCATGATCCTAGCTTTCGTAGCGAATTTGCAGCAAGCTGCGCCGCTTCCGCATCCAAGGCTCTGTTGATTGACTGGCGAGTTTTCCAAAAGAGGCAGCCAAGTTTGACGTGATCTCGGTCTCTTCCAAGTGAAAGCTGTACGGCATCTCTTCAGCGTTTTCCAGCAGTTGATTCAGCAGCCTCTGGACATCGGTTCCAAGTTGATGCACAAGTGATACAACTTACATAACCAGCTAACAAAAGCAAACACACACGAAACACTCACCTGCCATTAAACATCATTAAACATCATTAAACATCATTTAATATCAAACTTCATCAAACATCATTAAAATATTACACATCATTAAACATCATTAAACATCATTAAACCATATTACAGCTTTGTTGACCATAGTCTCCGAAAACGACTGCAAGAGCCTTCTTAACCCCCCAACACAGGCGCCAGCTGCTGCAAAGTGACGTGCCAAGCTGTTCCTTTGAAGTGCCCAACGGCACGTCCAGCTGTGGCCCCGCGATCTTCCTGATTCTTCGGAATGTCGGTATGAAACGTCATGTGGTACTAAATGTCATGTAAAGTCTATCTATAATAAACCATCCCCAATATATATATATATATATATCTATATATCTATATATATATACATATATATATGTATATCTATATACATATATATGTATATATAAATATATATATATATACATATATATATATATATTATATGTATATATAATGGTTTATAGCTGGAAGTCAAAGAAACAACACAAAGTCATCCAAGTCGAAGTCTCTCACCAAGAAACAAAGCCTCACGAATCCATGAGGTTTCTTTCATTGGATATACCCCTAGCAATGGCATAGTTTTACGAATTATTGGGACCACATTATTATGGGATAGTTTTACTAATTAGTTCTACTATAATTATTGGGATGATCTATTGCAATCCCATTCTTTGAAGGGGAATGCCATCAACAACCCGTGGAGATCCCACGTTGGATCCGAGAAAAATGGCATCGAGAACTAGGCCACTAGGCCAAAGGGCCCGTCGGGATCCACGAACTGCACCAGTGCCTGGCCTTGGGACAGTCATGACAGTCATCCAAACAATGCGCAAAATCATGCACACATTATGCATACAAATCATGAATCATAACATATATACGTATATATATAATATATATATATATATACAATTATATATCCATATGGTTGTTATATGTATACTGTATACTGTAATTATATATATACGGTACGCATACATGTATTACTATTGTAATTGTGTAGGTTGGAATATCAATATTGAACTGAACAAACAAATACAAACAACCCATTCACAAAGCCATGTTCCGAAGTCGATTCTCAAGTGGATTTTCTAAGAAACTCAATCCCAGCATATCCCAAGCATGTTCCAACCACCTCTCACCATTTTTCCCTGACGCCATCCGCTGCCAGAGGACCATCGATGGCCAAAGCGGCCGAGGCAGCAGCTTTCAACTTCTTGGAGACCACTTCCTCTGCCGCCTGCTTGTCCGCCACCCGCCTTGGCCCGGTCAGGTGGCTGACCGAAGATGTTGAAAAAAACACCATTGGGCACCGGGAAGATGTGGAAAATGATGACGTTTTTTCATCTTTTTACATCTGTTTGGGATGTTTTTGATGTGATTTTCTCATTGTTCCAACAACAAAGTCAGAATGTCTTAAGCCATACTGAGCAAAAGCATCAAGCAAATGAGTGCTAGCCACCATGTAATTATGCAATTATCCATGAACAGTCATGAGCCTAGGCCTAGATCACGCCAAAATATTATGAAACATGCAACCAGATTTGTTTCCGCCCAGTTTGTGGTGGTGCTGGACCAAGGGTCCGCAAAGATGCTGGCTTGGGTGCAGCGGAACACGACTTAAACAGTGGTTGAGTCGTTGAGGAAGGAACTGTCACTTCTAACAGGGGCATTCATCCATACACACTTTCCTTGGCAATGGGGCATTCATGGGCATTCATGGCCATTCCACAAGGCGAAAGTAAAAATTAGTTCCAGCATGGAAGGCACATCTCCCAGTCGTGTCTTTGTTGTGTCAAGCAACCGCTTCTTGTTTGGACGTGGAGGCATGGCTTGGCCCGCGGTGCTGGCTACAGTACAGTTGTTCAAACAACATGAAAGCAATCCACCAGCTCTGCTCATAGCAGTTAAGAAGCAAAGCACAAATCAACAAATAGAGGCAACTGTTTCCATACAAAGACTTGATGTTCCTTCTCTGCATGCGGTCTAACAAACACATCTGCAGCCAACGTCCAGCGGTTGGATGACAATTACACGTGTGAAGCTTCATCTCTGCCCGCTGTCCCATCCCAATCATCCCAGTGGCTATGCGGCATTTTCTGCCCACTTGGAAGGGGCACCTATGCCGATGTCCGCATGGCTCTCAAATGCTGTACAACAAAGAGGCCATCTTGACACCGGGAGTGCGTTGGCAGCAAAGATTGGGACGACTGGAGTGGCTGGGGCAGCCGTTCACCTACGTGCGACATGCTAAAAGATTTGATGTACAGCTAGAATTTCACAGTGCTCAGCTGCTACATGCTACTCTACACGAGGGACTCTTGCACGTAATTCTTCCAAGATATTTGCTGGACGACGCGGCTGCGAATTCCTGAGAGGCAAATGTTGCAGTTGCAATGTCTCTGAACAGCTTTGGAAGACCCCTTGCGTGCAATGTGACATTTCATCTGGTGCAAGTGGACCTGAAATGGTTTATTATTTGTTCGTTCGGAGCGAACCCATCACAGCATGTTATAGCTGCAAGATGCTGCAAGTGTGTGTCGTAGCTGTGGTAATCTCAACAATTTGAAGGAATCATCCCTTTGGAGGTGCTTTGGATATCGTTGGATCCATGAGTTCCCTTGAACGGGTGATAACGAGTGGTTCACGGAATGTAGGAGTTCCATGGAACCCGCTAAGCCGCCAAGCTAAGCGCCAAGTAACACCACGGTGTTGCGTCGAACGACCGTTCTGGTGGGACGCAGCTGCTGCCTTGAAATGGTCGGGAACTTTCGACTGGCATCCTCGGCTTGACGCACCCTTGGTTTGCCCTGTCAAAATCGACCCGTGCCAATTCTTGGATGTAGTGAACAAGGGATCAATATACTCCAAGTATCTGGCTTATTTCTGGCTAATCATGGTTGTTAAAATTATTCCTGTTACATCTGCTGCAATTTATCTCATCATCCTAAGAATTCTAGCCATTAACGTCAACCGCCGATTGCTACAGGACGTCTTTTTCCGAATATCAAGTATTAAACTTTATGAAAAAAAGTGGGTGGCCCATGTTTCATGGCGCTTTGTTCATCCCTGGCTTAACATCAGCAGCTTCTCCGGTCACCGTTTTCACGCGCTAGTTACGACGCCAGGCGTCATCGGGATCCGTCTCGGGCCAATGCTCGGCAGCGAGGGCCACGGCCAGATCCACTGAGCCTGGATCCTCCCGAGAAGTGAAGACCAAGTCCTCAACGGAAACCACCGTTTTTAATAGGGAAATCAACTATAAATAGCCATTTTCAATAGCTATGTTAGCCATTACCAGAGGGTACATCAGTTGGGCTAACTTACTGGTGCGTTTTACGTAGGGAATGGATGGGTTGGGGGTTGCTGGGATTCTTGATAGTTAGCCAGTGGATCATTTTTATCCATTCCCTACGTTTAGCACAAGTAAGTAGAGGCGTTGTTGGAAAATGAATGGAAAATGGGGCATACCCAACAGGGAAAAACCAGTGATACAATGGGATCTTGTAGGATATGTTAAGGATATGATAGGGATAGACGACCAACTATGTTAACTATGTCCGATTTAAGGGTGTGTTTTTTCAGATGGGGCAATATGGGGCATACCCCAAAAATGGATCAACATGGCGGTTTTGACATGATATGATTTACCATGATAATACCCTCTGGTAAACTAACATAGCTACGGAAAATCACCATTTTTAATGGGAAAACTCACTATTTCTATGGTCATTTTCCATAGCTATGTTACATTACCAGAGGGTATTATCATGATAATCGACCATGCAATTTGGGAGCACCTGTGTGTACCCTATTTCCAGACAAACCCAATTTGGGCCACATAGCACAAAATGCACCTGGCCATGGACTCTGACAATGGTGTAAAGCGATAGGCCTCCAGAAGTATAGATTGGTCGTAAACCCAGGTGCTGGTAGAAACATCTCTGGGCCTCATCCTCATCATCATCATCAGCAGCATCAGCAGCATCATCAGCATCATCCTCATCATCATCATCATCAGCATCAGCATCAGCATCATCAGCACCAGCACCACCATCACCACCATCCATCACCATCCATCACCATCCATCACCATCCATCCATCGTCACTACTCAAAGTCGGCCGGCCGTTCTTTGGACCTTTGAACATCAACCATGGCGACCATGGCGCCATGCCGTAGCTGGTCAGCAGTGCTTCACAGATCGCTGGCAGCTGTCGAAGCAACTTCTGTGGCGATTCCTTTGGCAAAAGATCCGCCTTGTGGCCTTGGCGCCACCGTGTTGGCGGAGCGTCATGACCGGGGGGTGGGAACCAGAAAATGTGATAATGTGGCCACACATATTGTGAATTATTTGCGCAACAGAAGCTCCCATGTCCATGAAATTAGTCAGAAGCTGTTGTTAGCCAGGCATCCGGCAGCATGCATCCCATCAAAATCAAAGTGTGAATTTGATGTGACATTTGTCAACTGCCACGTATGCACTTCGAATGGCGAGCTGCAAACCAAAAGCTTCGGCATCAAGCGGAACTTATTCGGTCCCACCGTTTGCTTCAACTCTGCAATGCACCATGCAGCTTTATTCAGTGAATCCTCCATGCAGCTTGCATCGAAAACGAAGAGTGCCGCGCTGTGACCATTGTACAAAGCGGCTGAAAACCTCGGTTGCTGCAAAATGTGGCGACAGATTCCGCCCCTGTCGCAGGAAGTTGATGCACTTCATCGCACGCATATAGAGCGTTGTCCCAAAGGACGGTTGACATCACTCTGGAAATTTGAGCATGAGCAATACATGAGTAATACCCCCCCCTTTGGCCCCCCTGGATCTAATCATCTTGGGGGCCTTGGGCGGATGGGATTACGTTGGAATATCAAACATGGCTAGCTGGACAATCCCCTGTCTAGTTTGATGCTTCTCCCCGCTATAAACATTCTTTTCATAGATGATTTTCATGGAATTTCCGTGATTTCCTTTGGTTTTCCCAGCTATAGAGCTCCATTTACAGTAGTTCGGGGATTTCCCAACCCATGTAGCTCCTGAAAAACGTGCCCTGCCGTGCCGGGTAACGGTGTGACGATAGCAGTGGAGCGCTTGTCGACTGCCGAGATGGACAATTTCTGATTGTTCAGCTCTGCTGAGAAGTTCATCAGTGACATGTCCTGACGCTGGAGATTTGGCCAAGGACACTCTGAGATTCTCATGTCCAGAGTCCAGATATGTGTATGTATATATTACATATATTTACATATATATATGATATATATATATATATATTATATTATATTATATACTGTATGTCTACATATGTTTAAATAGAGATGTTGATGTATTTCTTGATAGTTGAGATCTTTCTAGATCCATCCTTTGGTATAGATCCATCCAATGACATCCTCATCATCACGCCACTCACCACCCATAAACCGTCTAATCCGCAATTTTTCGGATGAAAATAGGATTGCTTTTGACAAGCTCAGTCTAGATATACTATAAACACACATATCAACACAACTCAACACATATAATCACATATATAAATAGTTTTTCCAGCATTTTCATGGCATTTTCTGGCATCTTCCACGTGTTTTGCTGGGTAAAAGGTCCTTCCCTTGGTGCGACTTCAACTCATCCCTCCGCGCCATGAGTTGCACCAGGCTGGAGATTCCACTGCCGCGGGCTCCGGTGACGATGAGTCGGTAGCGCTGACTTTTGTTCACCTCGCTACCACGGCGGACCAAAACATGGATACATGCAGGATGGTGCCCCCCAGTTATAAGTGGGTTTATAAACCCCATTAACTATAGTTATATCTGCCATAAACCATAGTTTTGGGACTTAGCTAACTATGGGGCACCACCTTGTGGGGACTTCAATGTACTTTACCAAGGATAAACCGACCAAAACATGGGGACTTGGGGACTTCAATGGACTTTAGCAAGGTGAAGTCTAACCAAACAAACGTGGATTTCACCGAAAACATGGGAGAATATGACCATCTATTTAAAGAGGATTTCCTGTAGATTGTACCAAGTCTGGGAATGGGATACCAAGGGCATGGGATCCAACACATGTGGAACCGATGGGATTTATCCTACAAAAGGAGCGCCTGACACCACGAAGCCTCAGGTTGTGACATGTTCACTTCCTATCATATCCATATCTACTTTAAAGGGGACGCATTTTGGTAGTCCATCGCAATTATACATAATTATACTGGAGATATCTCAACAAAGGCAATGCAGGTATATGCAGGTAGCTATCCACACGTATCCCATGTATAGAATCCCCATATGAAAACCCCAAATTTCCAAGTCATCTCCCTTCAAATCCCCACGGCCATGGGATGGCCATGGGTTGAACCAAATCACTGGTGGCCGTTCGATGGGCGCGTCAGCCGCGTCAGCATCTTCCCGTTGGAGCTTGCATCGTTCGACCGCCGCGCTCAAGCGTTGGGCCTACAAGAAGTATGTCACATATGCGCACAGAAACATACACACAATACAGAAAAACACACACATATATAGACACAATATTTATTTATGTATAACTATATATAATTATGTTCATACATGTGATGTTGTATGCACATATGGCATTTACATGCATTTACATCACATAGAATCTGCCAATTCTCTCTGTCTAAAGGCTCCACCTTTTGCATCGTGGAGGTCTTGTCATCGTGTAGAAAGGCTGAAGATTCTGACAGCAACTCGCTCCACAGCAAGGAGGATTCGGGGATGGCCTCAGGTCCAACTGACTGGGTGAAAGACCTCCGAAAGAGTTAAGGTTATTTCTTTTAGCAGTGTATCCTGTTAAACCTCCACTTAGAGTAACCCATGAAGCAATCAAACCAGAGCCAAGGTTTTTCAGCCAAGTGCAACTGGGAGCACTTCTGAGAACATGGATGCTGCAGTGCGCAACGTGCTCAGCGTTGTGCCACTGCAGAACTTCAGGGCGAATGGAAGCCTTGCAGGGACAACCCCTTCCAGTTGGGATGGACGTCCATCTGCCATTTGAACATGGAAATGGAAAGACGAGCGGCATTTGGACATTTGCCAGCGTCTGAATTCCGCACTCCGCCATGAGAAAGTTGCCCTGGCTGCGTTGTCCTCTATCTTGGGCCATCAGCTGAACATCCCCGATCTGCTCGAAAGACTTGGTTTCTAATTCCCCAGTGGCTGATATGAGTAGTGTTCAAAACCCCCTGTTGGTTGATTTTATAGTTCGGGGATTCTACTAGCCTTCATATATATATATATATTGGAGATCATCATCATCATCATCGTCATCATCGTCATCATCCAATAACCCATCTTTTTTCCATCCTCTTTTTCTTTCAAGCCGTCGCTTCCAATTCGGTGCAACGGGGATCGGCGGCTCCGAGCCTTTGGATTGAAAACACAGATCTGGACACTGGCCATGCCACATTTGATATCAGTTGATCAGTTGAATCTTCCAAAATTCATTTTGAAACATGGTTCAGCATGAACTTCAACTTTGAAACCACCAACGATTGTTCCGGGGATTCTGATGGCTCTGGAGCCCAAGTGGCGTCTCAGAGGCATCCAACCTGGGAGGTCAACTGGGGCAGTGAAGATTGCGTTGAGAACTGGGGTGGAAATCTCGAAAATCAATATAGAATAGCCAGGGTCCAAACACTTTTGATCAACAAGAATAGCCACTTTTGAGTCGAGTGGATGGCCGAAGCCGCAAAGTCGCAAAGTCACAAACAAAAACCCAGGCATGGGGAAAAACCATGAAAGCACATCATCAGTGGACATGATCCATTTAGCTGCTCCGGTGCTGCTATGGAAAGTGAATCGTATCAATGATGGTTCCTGCCTGTACAATGGAGCAAAGGGCTTCCATGCCAAGTAGAGACTACGCCTCGGCTGTCAAATCATGTCTTGGACCATTGGTGGAATGTAGTGTCGAATGATGCCAGACCCTTTGGCGGCGAGAATCGGTCCCATTCGTAACCCGAATGTGTGTATATAAATATGTTATATGTATGTGTGTAATGTAATGGACTGGAATGAAATGGCATGGCACGGAATGTAATGTAATGTAATGTTATGTATGTATATACTCTATGTGTGTGTGTATGTCTAATTGGGCATGTCCTATACAATGACAACAGTTAATAACACCAATAACAATAATAATCAAAACAGTAACAATAACACTAATCATGACATTAATAACACGACTAACAATAACAATAGTATAATAACCACAATGTAACAATCATAACCATATGCATGTATATATATATATATATTATACACCCTCTGGTAAACTAACATAACTATGGAAAATCACAATTTTTAATGGGTAAATCCACTATACATGGTTATTTTCAATAGCTTTTTGTATGTTTACATCCTCCCATCCCATCCCGGCCATCCCGGCCAAGCCGCAGCCATTGCTGCCGCGGCCGCCAGACCTTGCCCTCGGCACTGCGGGCAGGTCGTGCAGAAGAAGCAGCGGCTCTGCCACGGCTCGTCGTGGCGAATACCTGCCGGGGCTGCCGGTCAAGAAAACAATGGCACTTCAGCAGCAAAGATCGAGATAAAACCCACAATGTCTTGGGTTTCAAGTTGATATAAATTGGATACCATGGATGGTATGGGGTTGATCGACATTAAACCATGTTGCACTGAACATTTTATAGATGGTATGGGGATACGATGACATTTCCTTTTGAAGAATTATGACCAACAGTATAAAACCAACCATTTTTTGGGAAAACCTTAGGGAATATCCGACAAAACATGGATCTAAAACAACGACCATATCAGCTCATGAAGATACAATTAATATTGAACCACCATTTACATCCATTTACCGGATTTTAATTTAAGCACCCACCCGAAATTGAACGTGGACAGCAAAAAAGATGGCCACATCCAGCGGAAAGACAAAATTGGGGCTCTAAGTTAAATTATGTTAAGTTTAGGGAAGTACGAGTAACAATGTCTGAGATCAGGGTTTCATGCTTTCAGTTATGCTTTCAGCATCTTTCAGCTGTTAAAATGGAGGCAACATGAGGCAACCATGACAAACATGGTGATATCGTTTTCAAGCAAGAGGCTGCTGGAACTTGACTTGATTTTTTTTAGGCCATACTTACAACATCAGCATCGCCAAGTTGGACATCACCATGAAACACATTCAAACATGGGGGTATTGGAGCCGTCCAACATGAGTTTTTTCGCCCTTCAACATGATCACCATGGCAAACCATGGCCTGTGTGTAGTAAGGTTGGTGAGGATTCGGTTTGGCAAAGCTTATAATGCACCATTTTGCACCATCCAAAATGTCTCATTGTACAACGAACCAGTGGTTTTTACAATCAATCTATTGATGGCCGCATCCCCATCCGTTGACGGTTGTATTGTCAAAGCAATGTATGGTTTCCAACGGTTTACCACAAAAATATCAACAAAACATCTTTAACAAGCGAACGACTCAGCTCCGAGGGTTTTAAAATCCACCAAATGCTCCACTTTTTTTAAAAAGCCAACAAACCCAGACATGTCACTGGACTTATGGAGAAAGCCGCGGCCACCACATTTGCAGCTGCTCTGAGACGCGCTCCGCAAGGACCTTCGGCAGCCCATGCCTCTACAGACCTGACAGTCTTGGCAGAAGAAGCAACGCTCCTGGGCCAGCTGGATCTGGGGAAAACATCGTAACCATGATATAGATCCATTAGATATCATCAGACCCCATTAGTTATTGGTAATCATTATTGTAAAGTTATGTAAAGTTACTATGAGAGGAATGGGATGAACTAATTAGCTTTGTTTTGTACATAGACATGGTAGAAATCATTACTAATAACATCTAATATTACTAATAACATCTAATAATTAACAATTCAGTGTATAATATATACACCATCGTTGTCGTTGTTAATAATTAACATACTATGATACTAATGTCCATCACTATATCATCACCATTGGTGTGATAAATTACTGTGATGGTTAAACATTCTAGTTACCACCATGACACACACACATGTTGGTATAAGCCGTATATATCTATATATATAATATAGTTACATGTGCCAAGGACTTGTTCGCAAGCCTGACATGTTGATAAGTGATGGCCATTTGGGGATGATGCCATGCACCCATGCACTGCAGGTGATTTTGGAACTAAAAGTGAGACCTGATGGTTGGTAAACATACAGAGATTGCAAAATTGATGTGCCTTCCAAACTTCCAGGTCGCATCAAATACTATTTCATCAAGGTCCATGAATACTGATTGCGTAAATTTGCAGCGTAATCCAAGTGTCGTGCTCTGGCATATCGTGCTCCATACACGAGTTATGGCGAAAGCCAAGGCCATTGCAATGTCCACAGCCTGTCTTCACTGCACTACTGTCCATTGCGTCCACCATGGCTTCTAGTCTTCTGATGTTGCGGTCCATCATCCACCTGCAGCGCAGCATAGCGCAGCTTCACAAAGCCTTCACTTCCTGACCTGACCTATGGAAGTGAAAAATCATATTGCACGTTTTTTTTTCCCACCCCTCTTGGAGAGAAGTAGTATATAATAATGTATATATATATACATACCTATGTATATTCATATGGTCGTTCTCATATTGAATAACTGTTGGCACCAAGTGGCATCAGTACACTATCTTGCTCGACCCCCAACCCGCCCATTTGGCCCATTCGCCGGCCCAAAACGGAAGGCATCGCCGCAGTCACCGCACGCACTTCAGCGTCGCTGCGGAGCAACTCCCCTCCTCGGTACATGGGAAATGTCAAGTGGATTCCCCATGGCATGCAGTTTGGAAAATGACATTGCCACAAAGGTCTCACATGGTCTCACCATATCTCACCATCACATAGCATCCAAAATTTTGATGATTGGAAACAGGTCTTCCATTCACTGGGGACAGATCTACCAGCGTCACCGTCAAATCATCTCCGATCTTCCCACTGCCCCAGCTTCGTGCTGGCGCGGATGGAAGCATTTCCACCAGGGGAGGGCCTTCCACGGCCAACGGCGCCAGTGGCACTGACGCTGTGACGGGAATGCCCACCACCACCGCGCCAAGGGGAGCTGGAGGAGCTGGAGGAAGCAGAAACTGCTGCAGGATGGGCACCTGAGAACCAGAAAAAGGTGGGGAAGTTGGGGGAAGACTGGATTTGTCATGCTTTATCCTAGAGATTCGAGATGATTTGAAAAATCGACGAAGATTTACCTCACAACTTGGTCCTCTGCTTCGTTTCCCAAGTTTTGTAGTGGGTCATGCAGTCATGCAGGTGTGGTTTGAGGCTCTACTATTTACCCTCTGGTAAACTAACATAACCATGGAAAATCACCATTTTCAATGGGTAAATCCACTATAAATGGTCATTTTCAATAGCTATGTTAGTCATTACCAGAGGGTACTCCCGTGGTTTTTTTCGCCTTTCCGGCACCTGTGAGAGGCTTTGCAGCTGCCCTGCCAGGTGCGTCATGTAGACGGCCAAGCCCAAGCGCCGATGTTCCATGAAGCCACCGAGGCTCAGAGCTTTTCGCAGGCCAAAGGTACCCTTCCTGACATGGCAACGGTTCGAAAAAGCCATGGACATGCCATGGACTGAAACCACTAACATAACTATGGAAAACCACCATTTTTAATGGGAACATCCACTATTTCTATGGCAATTTTCAATAGCTTTTTGTATGTTTACCAGATGGTACAAGATTCTACAAACATGCCCCTTCAAGACGCCGTTCCAAGTTGAGCTTCTGTGGGAGTGGCACCCGCGAAATTGTAGATGAGGACGCCAATTGCGAATCCAAGTCAATGAATTGACTGAAGCGCCTCTGAACCAGCCATTCTTGGTGATTTTCTCGCACCCGGATGGCATACCACGTGGCACCATCAAAGTCTGAACTATGGAGCACTTGAATTTGGACGCTCATGGCGACAACTTCTCTGTCGTCCCTTTTGAAACTCTTTACTATTGCTGCGGGCACATGTGGCTCTTTCAAAATCTTGCCAAATGCTTGCTGGGGACATTTGGAAGTGTTTGTATTTGTTCAACACATACAGTATATTATAAATGCACATCCAAATTGTTTTGATCCATTTTGGGAAAAACAAACATTTGGATATTTGGATGGATTGCTCCCAAATTCCACTGATTACGCCTCTGAATCCACGATGCTTTCCCACGCACGTTCACGGGAGCTCTCTCCAAGTGGTCAGTAAAACTGAACACCGAAAGGCATTGTGAAGGGATTTGGTCGAGCGATCGGCCACCAGAACAAAACACTTAGGTTGAAATTCCGAAACAGTTGGACAAAGAAATTTGTGGATCACAATGGCAGGACGGTTTGCGTGGATCTATGTGTGCACCTCTTGTCTTTGACAAGTGCGCGCCCTTTGCTATGCACTGATCTTTTCAAATGGAGCCAGCTTCCCTTCTCTGGAGAGACTCGGAGTATTGGTTCTCACTTTGAGCTGGAAACACTGGAAGGAAAATCTACAGGAAACCATGGTTTTTCCCCGTCAAATTTAGGGGTTTCCTGTAATTTTTCCCTTAAACCAATCCATTGATGGAAGGCTGGACCCCTTTCTCACCAAAAAAAAGGTATCACTTTGACCTTTTGCGCCACTCAATTCATTGCTCACCTGCAGCAACTCAGGGGCAGTCGCTTTTTTTTGTAATTCCAGATATGAATGGAACAGTACGCAGTAAGTAGATAATTACCCTACCCATGACGGATCCATGGTGCTGCTATATATGGTAACATGGATCCCATCAATATACCTCCTTTATGTTAGTATATATACCAGCACCATGGATCCTATGGTTTATTAATTAGGGGGGTACTCCTCCAATAGTCATTTCATCTGATACATAAATGGTACCCTCCCAATAAAAAACAGCCGTAAACGGGGTTTATTAATCCAGGGTTGACATTAATTACCCTAGGGTAAACGAACACTCAGATGTGGAACAAAAAAACAATGCTTTCCCGTTTGATCAGCTGAGCTTCCAGCAGCGAGTTCAGCCAGGTTTGGGGGATTTGCCACCTGGGTATATGGGGAACAGCCAACCACATATGGGGGAAATGAAGGGAACTTGTATATATTATATGAGATATTATATGTATATAAAATATTAATCAATGTATATCCAAACATGCACCTACGAGTCCCATTTGGCCCATTGCGCGGGGATGGTTTATACTTGGGTTTGACACATGAATGGACATACCCTCTGGTGAACTAACATAGCAATGGAAAATGGCTATTTATAGTGGATTTTCCCATTAAGAATGGTGATTTTCCATTGCTATGTTAGTTCACCAGAGGGTAATTCACATGATGCTTTAAACTCTTGGATTTTGGGACAGCATTTGACACGTTCATGACACGTAGCCGACATAGCCTGTCGCTGGTCAAAGGTCCTGGCGCGAGTGCCTCGACGTCGAAGCCCTGACAAGTCCCAGGCTCAAGGGAAGCCACTGAACGTGGGATAGATCAAACATCTAGATACAGAATATTTGTGTATAAATATAAAAATAAATATATAAATATATAAATAAATATAAACATATATATATATATAAAATATAAATAGATAGATAAATATATGAATATATAAATGAATATAAACATATATATATATACATATAAAATAAATATACAAATATATAGATAAGTATATAAATAAGTATATAAATATACTTAAAATAAATAAATAAATAAATAAATATATGATCAATAAATAAATAAGTAAATAAATAAATAAATTAATAAATATATGAATCAATAAATAAATAAAAAAATAAATAAATAAATATATATATATATATATTGCAAATATCTATATATTATATATTATTATGTAGGATTACAGTTGAGCTGCAATTTTTATGGGGCCTTCCAACATAAGCCTGTTGTGACAGTGGGGTCATGCCATCCATCTCAGAGCATCCTTTTCGCAGAAAGTTCACATCGAAGTCGCTCCTTTCCCGTGCCGCAGCATGCACAGCCAATCCAGATTCGGACAGCTGGCATGACTCGGGAAGCTAGCGCTTCAAGCCTAACATACCCTAACATTCAGACCCAAAAACCAAAAACTAATGGCAGAAACATGCAAAAATGATCTGAGTCCATCAATTCGTTTGACATGTAGAGGTTTTTTTGTCAACCCGTAGACGGAGATTGCCAGCTACAGCGGCAGGTTTTCGCCAGCTGTCAAGCACCAGAGCAAGGATAGGTCTTCCCAAGAAGTCATGGATCCTAGATACCATGCGAAAAATAAATTGTTAGCTGATGTTAGCTGGTTGGTGGACATTCCTAATTATAGCAAAACATACCAAAGGATTTTTCACTATCCATCTATCCATCTAAGGTTGACCTAGACTTCTGGAGTTGGATGACGCACAAGATATTCTTAGGCTTTTGAATCTCAAAGACTGAGAATGGAAGATTTGGGAACGCAGCTATTGAAAATTCGTAGACCCATCTTGTCTGAGCGAAGCCAACCCGAGCCCTGGTCAGCATTCCTGTTCCAAAAAGGCGGACCTACAGCATCATCCAACATTAGTGGCATCAGTTCTGCTAGTCGCCACAAGATAATCTAGAAAGGACAGCCTTTCTAGGGCCATCTTAATCATATCTGATTTTCAATCCAGAAAAACGGCCATGATGACCATTTTGGAAACATCGTATTGTTTTGCTGATCCAAGACTGGAAACTCCATGCCATGCTGCACCGAATTTTCGGTCACTTTGGCAGCTGGCACGGCTGACTTCACGAAGCCGGAGCCATCATCTTCCTGTGACAACTGGGGTTCTGAAGCCCGCAAAACCACGGTTGCAAAACGATGGATTGATTTAAGGGACAGTTTACAGGAAAACCCCATATTTCATGGGAACATCTATGGTTTCCTGTCGATTTTCCCTTAAACCAATTCATTGAAACATGTCCCAACATATCCAACATGTCTTAAGCATCTTTTTAAGCCAACTGGGGATGCAAACTCAACATCTAATTGCCACAAACTGATGGCACCTTCATCCCACCAGCGTCATGGGTCCTGGGCGCGGACTGGCATGGAAACACTGAAAAGCCTGGCAATTCTAAGAAGAAAGATGATGATAAGCCATGATAAACCCTTGGGATTTTATCACTATTACAGACCATTGGAGTTCTTCACCCCAAGCCTTTGCTGCAGCTATCTCCAATCCAGCAGTCCATCTGCCGAGCTTCGATTCATCCCCATCTTCATCATTTGACCCAGGCTTGGTTTCATAGATGCGGATCTCTGCTCACCTGAAAAAAATCGGCGGCAGAACGGTGAAACATAGTTGGGCCATGTTGGGCCAATAGCAACGATCTTTGCGTCCATCCGTGATTTGAACTCTATGAATCTTAATACAAACACAATATACATATATACATTATAAAAATCAACCAACAGAAAACACATAAAATAGTACAAAACAATACAAAACACACATCAGATACATCAGCAAAAAACTTCCTGACATTAAACAAGCAAGCGAGGCAGGATTCGACCAGGCCTGGTTGCCCACTCTTGAAGCGTCGCTTTAGGTACTGGCCTTGCCGCTGAACGTGGGAAATCCATGAGCATCAGCATCACCATAGCATCCCCGGTTATAATGCGAACATATGACTGGTTGATGGTGCAATGTGCCCATCTTGAAACATATGAAAGTCAATGGGCAGGATGACATCCCATATAATTACTATGGAAAAAAGAAAATGTTTGAAACCACCAACCAGATGAGATCATCATCTCCAATCAGGCGATTTTCTAAGTCGATCACCAGCACCAATGGATACCAATGGTTACGCTGAAAATCGCCAAGGAGCCCTTGTGCAGAGCAGCAGGCATGCGCGGGTTCATGGGGTCCACCATGGCACAAAAGTTCAGGTAATTGAACCTTCGGCCGCGAAACGCCAGGTGGAAAATGACATGGCTATGTCTTTTCCGGGACGGATGGTCGCAGGATGTATACCCAGACTTTCAAATGTCCAAAAACAAAGCTGTTTGCTGATGTTTGTTCAAGACTTGATTGATGCAAAGTCGCGGGCTGTTGTGAAATCTGAGGGAACAAGTGCAACCACGCGCATGACTTTCTGACCCGAATGGTTCTGTCTTCCCGCAGGCGCTGCTTAATCCAAGAGGCTCTTTGCCACACTCCTCAGCCGGTGGTGTGGCGGGTGGTCAATGTCAGTCCTCTATTCATCAGAAAAACACGGATGAGAACTGGGTTGGAAAGAATAAAATTCTATTTTCATTCATATCCACAGTTTCCACATCAGTTGTAGTTCTGTGAATCTGCTTGCCACATCACAATCCACATCTGAAAATTCAGTTTAACCACGCTAGTTTCCACAGAATCTGAGTGACTTTGTTCCACAACCCCTAGTCATCCAGATCATCCAAGCAGCTGTGTCGCAATACGCCTTGCAAAGCACCATCAAATCATGTTCTGCCAGAGATTTCACATTGATGTCATCCATGGCCTTGGATGAATAGCATGGCAGCATGGCGCAGCCACGTCAAATCCCATCATTTTTCGTTCCCAGTTGGTTATCCTCTGGTAAACTAAGAGTTTGCGAACTGGAAAATGATCATCTTTGATAGGAAAATCAACTATTTCTATGGGCAACTTTCAAGAGCTATGTTGAATTACCAGAGGCTATCCCCAGCCATTCCAAGCCATCCCTTTTTTGCCAGGAACTCGCCAAAAGCTGCGTGCCAGCACGTGTCCATAGGGCGCTTGCCCTGGCTTTTTGTAGTTCTCAAAGATGGCCAAGATGTCCAAGCCACGGGCTTTCACATACCCTCGGGCCATGGATAGATGGCGGGGAAGGGAAGATCAAGAGCCGCCCTCGCGAGGGAAGGTTTTGAAGCTGAATAATACCCCAAAAATAGGGATACCACAAGACTACATAAGACTACCATCTCTCTCTCTCTCTATAGTAGACATTGGACAAATCATGATACATGAAATTACATGAAGAAATGATGATAAATGCCCGGAATTGGGGGGCATGGCATTTTCACACAAACCTAGATCTTGACAGCAAGCTCCGCTACTTCTACCACACACACACACACACAGCCTTTCGCAAGACTTCGTGCTCCACCACTGTTATACTGTTCAAGTCTAACTATCCGCTATTCACGTACCTGGCTGAAGAATAACAATAATAACAATAATAATCATTATGATAATCATAGTAACAACCACCCTGGTAGCAATAATCATCCACCACCACAATGGAGCCCTTTCGGGATTGTTCAACCTGTACTCTGAGCGCTGAGTCAAGCTGCTTGCGACGGCCGACTCAACCTGCCAGGCACGCTGGTTGACCGGATGCTGAAGGCAGGAATGCCCCAACTGTAGAACTTTTTGAATACCCTCCCGTAAACTAACATAACCATGGAAAATCACCATTTTTTATGGGTAAATCCACTATTTCTATGGCCATGTTCAATAGCTTTTTGTATGTTTACCAGAGGGTAATGAGGGATTAGCCCAAAGTCATAAAATATCACCATTCCCAGTCCCGGTAGGTTTATGGCATTGGGTTGCACTACTTTGAATGGCCAGATCTTCCTGTTGCAGAAGGGTTCATCGACACAAACGATAAAACATCCCAAGGTGCATGGCCTAAGAACTCAAAAGAAGCTGAGAACAAAGTTGCCAAGCTATGGCAACATCCTAGCTGATATAAGTAATACTTATAATTATATAGTATATATAAGTGTCCCTATGGACCTATGGTGATGTCCAATGTATGGCCAATATATGGCTGCCGAGTCCCCAGATCCGATGGATCCGCTGGATCTCTGTGCCTTCTGAAGGATCTTCAAGTCCGCCTCCCTCAACGGCACGTGCAGCTTAGATTTCTCTTGGACTCCGGCTGCGGCCAGAGTTTTTTCGGTTTGGCTGCGCACGGATTCGTCCAAATCCATGCAGAAGTCGTGGTAGCAGAAGTGGTTTTCAGGTGTTCTATACCTGAATCACTGTCAGTTGTGGAATTCGACATGTAAGGGATCGAAATGGCAAATGCATGCAAATGCTATCTTGGTGGCCGTGTCCCGAAGATGCTGCAACAAAGGTGCAAATAAATCTGAACAACAGTGATCCCGCAAACCTTCCCAGATTCATGGCTAACCTCGGAAACCCTGCCCAAAACTCAGGGGTAATATTAGGGAATCTTGTATTTTCCCATATTTTCCCTATATTTCCCCCATCCCAAAAATGATTCAACAAATCCATAAAATCCCATTGATGTCTAGCCGATTCCGTTCCGTTCCTATCCAGCCTGTTGTAGAGTTCCAGCATCTCAGAGAGGCTTAGATTTAGACCCATGGTGTTCAGCGCGTTCTTGAAGCCAATTTGAGGCACCACACCTCGAAGAAACGACCCAAAACCAGCCAGCCTTTCATCTGGAATCCCAAGCAGATTAAATATCTGATGAACACCATATAACTTACATGTACTTACAGTATCTTACAGTAAGTTCTGCTATGGTCATATATGTCTCCAATAATTTTATACACCACAAATATACCCTATATACACCCTCTAAAAATCACACACACACACATGTATTATATATATATATATATATCATATGTATAGTCTTTACATAGCCATAGATCCACATCCCTACCATCCCAATCCCATCCCTGTGATCCCTACACCGCATCCCTACGCCTCGCCGGAGCCGATCGAAGTCCTGGAAACTGTCCCAGAGCCGGACGCGATGAGTGAGGACGTAGGACCTCAACGTGGTCCTCGCGACGAAAAATGTGGGAAAAATGGGAGAAAAATCCAATTTTTACGACGAAAGTGTTCATGGGAAGCTGTGGGAACCAATGACACTCGTTGATAATTCATGATCATATAATATTTACTGGCAAACAATGAAATCAATCATTTAAAGAGAATTAGATCATATATTAGTTACTGATTTAGAGGACTGGGAACTAAAGATTAACAGATATATCAAAATCCTGGCTTTGGGCTTGAACATAAACCCAGTCATGGAGTGTGAGGATCATCTGATGATGGTTGGAGTATGTTGGAGTCATGAAAAATGGAGAAAGATCCCTCCCCAAAAAAATAGTAAACACATGATCACCAAGAAGGGTCCCTTAAATGAATAGATCCAATAACAAATCAAGGTTTCGTTTGAGGGATGTTTAATGTTAGGGCGAAGGGATGAAAATGAAGTAGACCAGTTTTTGGAGGACGCCATGGATGATTCTTTTAAGCTAATACTAATACTGTAAAAGGCTCTAGATTTCCAACATGTTTGCATCTGTTTTCGGGAGATGATTCACGATGGATATGAATATAGAATGGTACAGTGGACTTCTTACGATTGGAATCTTGGGATTCGCCCACCACAGGCTGCACCCCTCGGTTCCAGTACTGGTTTGCTACTCCCCAACCATCCCCAACCAATATATGAATCATCCCAAACAAAATTTCCGAAAAACCAAGGGGCACAATCAAATCAAACGTATCAAACAAAAAAAAAGATATGACACCCAAAAATGGCGTTTTGCATCACCAAAAACTGGCCGGTTCTCACCCCAAGGCGCATGATATCAGGCTTCACATAGTGCCGCCCTGCGGCCCCGGCCGTGCGCGGCCGTGGGGGTAGCGCGGGTGGATCCTCAGGCCTGACACGTGGAGCCAACTACCCTGGGGGAAACATACCAAACATACCAAACATACCAAACATGTGGGAAAAAAACATGGTTTCTCTAGGAAAAATGATCGAGAAATGGTGGCCTTTCCACATCTATCTTTGTTGACCAGGGTGCAGTAATTTGGCGGCACATTGTGTTCTGAGTTCATGCCCGGCAAAATGTGGGGGAATACCGCTGTCCAACAATCAACAAAAACGATTAAGACCAGTGGAATCAACCATATCAAGTATCATACCCATATCAAACAAATCATAACATCCCAATTTTAAATAGAGTTTCATTTCATCATATCCATATATATATAATTAAATATATACCCTCTGGTTATTTAACATAGCCATGGAAATAGCCCATTTATGATGATTTTCCCATTAAAACCTCCATTTATAAGGGATTTTCCATGGCTATGTTAAATACCCAGATGGTAAGTTAAATGGAAATCAATTAATACCCATGGATAGTTTAATCCAGTGAATCCCATGGTGCCATGGAGGCCCTGGGGGGCTCCCAGAACCACGGTCCGTGTCTCCGCCTGCTCGCTCGAGCGCTCTGGGGCCTCTGGGGCCTCTGCCGTTGCAAATCGCTGGCGTCCCAGCGATCGTCCTGGAATGGGCTGAGGATTCCCGTGGCGCGGCAGGTGAGGATTGCCTGGTTGGTTACCCTCTGGTAAACATACAAAAAGCTATTGAACATGGCCGAAATAGTGGATTTATCTAAACCCTTGGTTGAAGATTGGCTCCAGTAAGCTTCCTTTGTTCATTGGGGATTATTAGGATACACTAGGATTACCCTCTAGTTATTTAACATAGCCATGGAAAATGGCCCATTTATAGATGGTTTACCTGGGTTTACCTATTAAAAATGGTGATTTTCCATGGCTATGTTAAATAACCAGATGGTATCATAATCCATCAGGAATGGGGAAATTTGTTCTTACCCTCTGTTAAAGTAAGATAACCATGAAAAATCACCGCTCAGGTGGTCTTGGGAAGATGAGTCGGGAATTAGATTAAAAAACATGTGAATACCATTTACCCTCTGGTAAATTAACATAGACCCTGGCAGATAGGGGTTGGAAGATTAGTTTCCATTAAAACTAGGCTATTTTCAGGGTCTATGTTAATTTACCAGAGGGTACAGTAATACCAACAAGATCCAACAAGATCCAACCCCAATAATCCAACTGAGAATTTCCTGATTCTGTTGGGAAGACTTGACAAACTGGCGCCAACGGCAGTTCTCCTCGATCCCATCAACACCTTGCTTGGCATAGATGGAACGCACGCGTGCGCTTTGCGGCCGGCGATAACCTGCGACTGTTACCCGCTGAACTCCCGGGAAATTCTGATGTGCATATATGTGCATATAACATGCGACCTAGACTTCTATGAATATATGATTTCTATATGATTTCTATATGATTTCTATATGATTTCTACATGAACGGTGGTGATTTTGGGGCCTACATTGCATGATTCTATGCTTTGAATTACTCTAAAGATCGGGGTGGTCATCCTGAGGTCATTACCTTTCAGCAACAGAGGGCTCCCATCCTGAGGCCCCCAACGTTGCAAGGGGAAGCCTGGTGAACTGGATGCATGCATCGAAGGAGCTGCCGTCTCTGTCTCGCAGACAAAGTCTTCGACCTCAGGAGACTCTCTGGCTGCCTCAAGCTCTGAGTGATGATCATGTGATCATTTATCAACATCTGTGATCATCATGTTCACCTCACGTCGGCTTAAAAAAAACCTTATGATTGTTGATGATTGCATCATATTCCACTCACTTCCTAAACCATTAGATACTCATCAAGCCCATTGTTGGTGCTTTCCATGATTGCTCGGCTTCGTCACCAGGATTCGCCGTCATCCGTCCGGGCCTCCTTCTGAAAGAGAAAGATGCGAAAGAAGCCATCCACATCAGTGAAGCGCTCCATGATGGGTTGCATCTGCCAGTGATCAGCAGGACCATGGGACTTGGGTCTGGGGCCATGTGGTGCCCCATTGCCAGGAAGGGAGACGTTTCATGGAACTGTTGAGGGGGAAAATGGGAAGGCAGAAATGCATCCGCAATGCTTTTTTTCCGGGGTGAGTTAGAAAATGCGAAAGGTCACTTATCAAAAATCTGGACAAACCTTTGTCTTTTTAAACACAGCTTCCCACCAGAACCCAAAAGCTTAAAGCTTCGCTGGTTGGTAGCTTCAGGAGGCCCTGAGAACCAGACCAATTTTTTCATCATCTTTCAGATCACATTTTTCAGGTTCCAGCCCAAAGTTAGGCAGTGTATGGCAGTGTACATCCCAAGGGAAACATCCCAAAACCATCCAAAACCAGCATCTTTCTGCCTCTTCCTGGGAGAATGCAGGAGAAACGGTTGGTGTGCTCCTGAGGAAATGCTGAGACTCTATCTGTCACAATTTGTGACCCTGACAGCCCACCGATCTTTCTGTAATCCATCCCTCCAATATGAAATTCAATCTTAGAGCATGGTTAAATGAGAAGATATGAGAAGTTTGTTGATTAGGGGCCCTTGCTGGGGATATCGATGATTACTTTTCAGAAGTGTGTTCCAATTAGTAAGTGGCTAATAACATTAATAACTACTAATAACGATATACCAACTATGGTGATACCCCAGTTCTAGATACATAGGACAACCCAAGTTATGTTGGATTTTGGATTACGTAGGTCACAGTATCCAAGTACATATACCACCCAGGATGCTCCAAGTAGGTAAGGCTTTAAGGTATAGCCACCAGCCACCAATCATTAGCACCATTGGCACCGCACCTGGTCAGTGGAAAGGTCCGCAAGAAGTGATCTGGACGCAGTCGCCCAGCTTTGGCATCCAGGGTGGACCAGTAGGTGTCATCCAAACAGGTGGTCAATTCAATTCCTGCCATCAGATCAGCTGCAGAGGGGTCCAAAAAACCTCCAGAGTTGTGCCAATCCGAAAGATACCTCTTTTTTGCAGCTCCATCAAAGCGGAAGCGGAATTTTAGAACCACATTACCATTTGGTTATTTAACATAGCCATGGAAAATCACCATGCTATTAATAGGTAAAACATCTATTTTAATAGGCCATCTATACCATGGCTATGTTAGTCGTAACCAGAGGCTACCACATTCCATCATGTTTGGACCGTAAGTGGGGCTTGGGCACCCAGCCACGGCAAAAATCGCCTCGTGCTTGGCACAAGACGCGGATCCGCTTCAGGAGTTTCTCGTATAACGCAGGATCACTGGGAGGTTTGGGCTGCCATCCCTTCCATGTGCAAACACCTGGGCTGGTCACGTTGCTCCCCAGGGTCATAGGGCCAACTTCGTTGAAATCTATAGGAAAAAATGGAAAAAATCAGCGCGAACCAAGCTGCTATGGCCAGGTTCTGGCACTGATTGCAGGGGGACCTTTTCCAAGTTGTGCAAGCCAAAGACAGTCTCCACCTGTCAGTGATAAACCGATGTGAACCGTCAGCAATCGCCAGTTACCCTCTGGTACATTGACATTGACCCTGGCAGATAAGGGTTGGAAGACTAGTTTCCACTATAATTTGGTGGTTTTCAGGGTCTATGTTTATTTACCAGAGGGTATCACCTATCTTAACTCATGAGTGACAACCTGGTGGAAGATATTTAGCACCCCCAACTTGAACCGCCACTATTCACTCGTTCAAGTGGCCAAGAGATTAAATGCCATGAGCACGACCCAGTGGGCAACAAACATATACAAAAATATTGGGCGTACCCCTGGCAATCATGTTGATGTCTTAAATGACTCCCCAATGGTTGGCGAACCACATCTGGATTCATCTGGATACATCTGGTACCCTCTGGTAATTTAACATAGCTATTGAAAATCACCATTTTTAATGGGACAATCCACTATAAAATGGTCATTTTCAATAGCTATGTTAGTCATAACCAGAGGGTATGATGAAGGTAGGAACTTCACATTGCCGCCGTTGAGACCTCTTCACAGAAACGTCTCACATCCACTAGACGAGGCTGGCCCTGCAGCCGTGACGAGGCTTCAAAGAAGTCCATGATCACCTGGGATCATCTTTCACTAGAAATGGCAAGTCGAAACATGGCAAGGAAACAGCTAAAAACGTGGCTTGAATTCAATGAATCTCCCTAGATTCCGAGATATCAATGAAGAACCCTGAAGAAACCAAGCTCCATCAACGAAGAAAAACCCTGGAAAACCCTGGAAAATCCAGATATTGCCCAGATTTGTCAGCGAACGCGATGCACTGGTTCTCCATGGTTCCCCTTTTTTTCCTTCGCTCCCAGCCATGCGCCAAGGCCTCAGGATCGATAGGATTCTCAGCATCGTTCAGTGAACGCGGATGCAGCAGACTCGTGAGCCCTCGGAGAAACTGATCGCCTCACGAATCCGTCGAATCGTCGCGACGCGCTGAAGGCAACGTGTGCACATAAGACTGTGTCCAAGAGCACATATGTACGCACACACACATATATATATTATATAATATATATAATACATATATAATATAATATAAATATATATATTATAATATATATATATATATTATATATAATATATATAATATATAATATATATAATATATATAATATATGTAATATAATATATATATATATATATATTATATTATATATATATATTATATTATATATATATGCATATATACATACACACACACACATATATATATGCACACATAAACACGGCCACAAAATGCCATAATTAAATATACTGTATTTTACATGCAACACCCACATCATATAAATACACATGTGTTTAGACACTGCTGACATATTGAATGCACGTCAGTAGTGCATGGAAGAAAATCAAGATTCAAAGAGCTTTGAAGAACTACATGTCTGTATGCTTATCAGCATCATGTGCATTCATCATCTGTTCCGATGCTTGCACATGCAACATCATGCAACCAGGCAAACTGGCAACTCGTGCCGAGGGTCGGGTGCATCTGCCGGAATTCAGCAAGTTGAAATCCCTGAAGAAATCCTCAGGTTTCCATCAATGACAGCCCAGCTGGATGGCTTCAATGGAAAATCCATTCACATATCCAAAAATCACATGGATGATTTACAGGGGGTAACATGATGTTAACCCATTTCAGGAAACCTCCAATGCAACATATGCCTGGAAATGGATGTTACGTCCACACGACACGGGGCCCGGATGGGCCCGGGGCCTGGCCTTGGTACGTCGCTTCCATTGGAACACGAAGAGCTTCACCCGGCGCATGTTCAAACCAACCTGCCACACAGCCACCATCCCAGGCACCAAATGAATAACTGCATAGACTATATACGAACATACATATTTGATCTAACATTGGCTAAAAAAAGGAAAAAAAAAACGTTCTTGTATACGCCTTTAACATCCTTTAACCGTCTACATGCCTACTTGCCTATGCTATCAGGATAGACATGCAGATATGGACATTTTTGTTGATGATCTTGACATATCTTGACATGTCCATATAGGTTTCCATGCCTACCATGGCCTACAAGCCCCCTGACCCAGGTCGCCCAGGTCGCCCAGGTCCCATGTCGTCGCCTCTGCTGCGGTCGGTGCGCGCCGGCAGGGCGCAGTTTGCGGTCGAACCCGACCTTAGGAACCCGGCGACTGATGGTAGAAGAGACTTACCCTCTGGTTATTTGTCACATAGCCATGGAAAGATCCACCATGCTATTAATAGGTAAACCATCTATTTCTATGGGCCATCTTAATATCATGGCGAACTGTTAGTCAGAACCAGAGGGTAAGTATAAATGAATTGACTCTGACCCCATGAATTCATCCTAAACTAACCAATATATCATAGTTATATCATAATTTAATATGCTAAATAAGTATTTTTGTTAAAAAAAACATGATCCATCATCATCCATGACCCATAGGATCCATGGTGCTGGTATATATATGCTAACATTTGGGGATATTTGGGGTATATTGATGGGATCCATGTTACCATATATGGCAGCACCATGGATCCTATGGGTGATGATCACCTCCCTTCCAAAAAATCTCACGCTGAGGCACGGCGGACTCCCTTGCTCCCGGCTGCCTCGATGGGTGGCTTCGGCACCCGTGGCACCTGTGGCGCCGGCGCCACGGCCGGCTCCGCCGGCGTTGGAGGCCGGGTGGCCTCGGATCTGCAGCAGTTGAGGGATGTGGTGTTAGTCAATCATCAATCATTAATTATCATACCACTACCATCAACCACCATTACCATTTATAGTATTACCATTACAACCATCATCATTAACCACTATGAATCATTGATTATTTTTAATACCCTCTGGTAAACGTTTACATAGCTATGGAAAGATCCACCAGTTTCAATGGGTAAATCCACTATTTCTATGGGCCATTTTCAATAGCTATATGTTGAAATTGCCAAGAAGGGTACATCCCGTTGATATCGGAAAAACCTGTTCCAACCAAGGCGCCAGATTTTGATCATTTTGACACATCCATCAGAACGAGATTCTATGAGATTCTGCTATTGATGATGAACAAAGGTGGGAATATTAAGGAATCATCGTTTTTTTTTTGCGATGCTATTCTTCGATAGTTAATTATAAATACATAGGAATGCCAAATGTATCCAAATGTATAATACCAACAAACATGAAGTTGGAACCTCCAACTGATATCTGGGATGAAGTCAACATTGGATTCATAAACTGAAAGCTGTGGGAGTGCAACTGTTTTTTTTCTCACAATAGGGTACAAGGACAACTCGATAAGACTTGGTTGTCCCCAAGTTTTTGGGCATAGCATGCTAATGAGCTTCTGGGCTTTGGCCTTGACCTTTCTTATCCGAGCCCAGCCGGCTTCTTTTTCACTTCCGCGTGACTCAGATCTTGGAGCTTGGCATGGTTTGGCCATGTGCTCCACACTTTCGCTATGGCAGGTTCAGTGGGTCCACGTACTTGCCCAATTCCTTGTTCTTCTCAAATCCTTTGACTTCATCATAGGGTCGAACCAACCAACGCCGGAAGTTCAACTTCTTCTGGGTGCGGTGAATGATTTTGTGCTCCCGGCCCTGGCGCAGCTGGTTGGCTAAGCGCCGAGTCATCAGCTGTTTGGCCTTCTTCAAACGGTTCAAGGTCTTGCGTCCAGGGCGACCCGGCCGGTCCCTGATGGGATACATGTAGGCGCCAAGACGATTCTTCAGAGCCTCGATGCCTTGCAAAGTTGCGGGGCCCCCTGACACCCAAAAAAACAGATATCATGGATTATTCCCATGAGATTCTCATGAGTTCCCCCATTTCTGGATATTTCTGGTGGATTCTGGTGGATTTCCCATTGGGAAAATCAACCATCACGGTAATCACCGACTCAGCAAAGCCAAGATACGGTAGACATGGCGAATCTTCAACTCCTCTCGAATCTTCATGTAGGAGTCGAGGTTTCTAGATGCCAATTTGTCCAACATCCGGCGCCGGGCACACACCAAACTCGTGAGCTTCAAGCGGCACCTGTAGTCCTTGCGGAACTCGCGCATGTGCAAAATCATGTTGCGGATCTTCTCAGTGGCAATGGCAATCTGCACCTCGAGGCAGCCACGATTCTTGCCATCTGGGCCATCACTGGTCCATGTCTTGATGGCATTTTTCTTGGCCAGGTAAAGGACATACTGCTTGGAAGGATAGAGTTCATAGCGAATCTGTCGTGCTGAGGTGTTCTCTGCCTCCTCTTTGGCAAACTGCTTGGCATATTCTTCCAAGTCCTTGGATTTGCGATGCAGGGGGCTATGGATTCCTCAAATGGTAGCTATCCAATGAGAATATTTAACAAAAATATACAAAAATAATCGAAAATAAACATCAGCAGCTCAGCCAATCCAGGAGTCAGTCTCATCAAAGTCCTTGTCCATAAACTGATCCATGTCACTGTTGTCAGCAACTTTGCCTTTGCTTTGCTCAGCTGCCCCGGCTTGTGCTAGCGCTCCCTCTTCGGCCTGCTCCCCCTTCATGCTTTCAAGGCCTCCCAGAATTGAAGCTCTCACAACCGTCCGAGCCTTCTGAGTAGTCCTAGCTCTGGCCCCACTTGCAGCTAGCCCTGCCAGAAGGATTCCACAGGATATTGCAGGCCACTGGGGAGCCACGGCCCTAGAGCCTTCAGATCTTTCAGCGCCCCGAAGTTTCACCCCTTCAAAGCTGGGCGCTAGGTCTGGTACTCTGTGAAGGGAGCCGCTGAGAATGAAGCCCCTGCCGTGAATCCCAAAGGGAGGAATGGTAGGATGGGTTTGTAAGATCTACTACCCTCTGGTAAACTAACATAGCTATGGAAAATCACAATTTTTAATGGGTAAATCAACTATAAATGGCCATTTCCAATAGCTACGTTAAATTACCAGAGGGTACTAATCCTACCAATACCAATCAATAAACGATCAACTTGACAGGTCTGGCCCATCTGGTTGGATTTGAGAGTTCGAGAACTTGAAGATTGGAACCTAACTATAGATTTCTATAGATTACCATACTATAGATGCTCACAGCATTCTTGAGAGGTTCTGGACCCTGCCTAGGAGAACACACCAAGATGATGCCCAGCAGGCTCAGGAGGATCTTCGGGAAGGACATTTCACCGATGGGGATCCCTCTGGATCCCACCGTTGCCACTGACTGCAGTTCGTTCGGCACCGAAAAATGACACAACGCGACCGGTGCGAAAAGATATTTGACTGCGGCTTGCGCAGCCTTTGAGCCAAGCAGAAAAAAAACCAAAAATATGGGTTATATATCCTAGTGCATCCAGCGGACATCAACAGCCAAGTGAAGATATGTGAACATCCCTGCAGTCAAGCGTCTCTTTTTGTTTCTTTCAATGATTTTGGGAAAGTTTGGGGTGCAATCTTCCTGGACAGATCATCGAGTAGCAGTAGCATCATCCCATTCATTGGTGTAGAATTCAGCTGAAAAAACAATATCCTCTATTAATCAACCATGGCAATGGGAAATCCATGGAAATCCACCATCTACTTTGATGATTTTCCCCATAGAGCTCCAAATTTAGTGGGATTTTCCAGTCACGTTGAGGCCAGGGCTGAACCATGTTGAACCCACCAGCTGCTGTTCATTTCCAAGTCGCCTGATCCTCCGCAGCTTCTCCTTTCGATGGCATGGCGACTGACACTGGGGACCTCGGTCACAGCAGGACCGCCGCCCACTAGCCCACTAGGACCAGGCAAGATGTCAACAGCTGAATTGGGGTCAATGCCCAAAATAGGGTTTCACACAACAAAATATGGGGTTGCATATATATATATAATATATATATCAAATAAACAATGAAAAATCATGGGATATGAGTCAGGAATGATTTGTTTGGTGGTTTCAATCCACCAAAAAATATGATGGTGATTGATGGTGTCAATTCGGATCATCCCAAGATACCGAGGGGAGGGGAATAACATGCAAAACACTTCCAAGCATCCCTATATACAGTATCCCTATGTTTGGATGCATGAAACTTCTGCATATTCTCCATGGAAAATGGATGAAAATGGCCCATTTATAGATGGTTTACCTGGGTTTACCTATTGAAAATGGTGATTTGCCATGGCTATGTTAAATAACCAGATGGTATATGGACAACATTGGAAAACTCTCAACAGAACCCCATCCTTCCACTAATCTCAACTTGCCTCGGTGCATCTTTCTGCTTCCAAGCCGCAGCTGGCCTGATGTTGGCGTGGCATCAGTGGCATCTGCGGCCGGATCTACGTCTTGTAAATCCTCGCCCAGGAAGCTCAAAACTTGGCTGCTGGGGACTTCCACAATTTCCGCCACATCCTCCGGCGCCATGCCACGTAGCAACATGCCTCGGTGACGAACAAATGCTGGAAACACATGGGAACCTCCATTTGTTATTGGTTTCCCTTGTGCCACAACGGACAAACAAAAATCATGCGACTCTAGGCCCTCTATGGCCTACGATGTCCAGTTGGTCCAGGGAGGGAAGATTATCACAGGGCCCTGGAGTCGAAGCACGTTCAATGAGTCGAGCTTTGCCATCGTCGATGACCTGCCGAAGCGGCAAACGATGAACTGTTCATGCCTTTAACAGCTCACGGCCAACCTAGACAAAACGCGAAACAAAGAAGTTGATTACAGTTGATTCCTAGCTTATTTCTACAGACTTCTATATCATTGTATATCGATCATGATGTATCATTGCATATATCGTTGCATCTATTATTACATAACTATTGTAAATAACATGACCATGGCCATATCATGATATCATGATATCAGTATATATATATATATACACATTGTTTATTTAATTACTATGAATATATGTTCCTCAATTCAATGATCACCAAACATCCCTCCAGTGGCCCGCCTCACTCGTTGGCGTCTCCGCAGTCGCCATGGCCATCACCGAGGGGCACCGCCTTTGAGTCCAATGGCGGCCGTCATCGTACAGACCTGTCGGGGATCCTGAAACGGAGCTTTCTTGAGTCGGGGATCCCTATGAGATCCCCAGTCGTCACCATCTGGTTGGTGGTTGAGCCCTACCCCTCTGAAAAATCATGGAGTGAAAGTCAGTTGGGATTATGACATTCCTAAGATATGGAAAAACAATAGCCATGTTCCAAACCACCAACCAGCCATGGTTGTTTCAATAAGTCATGGTTTGGGATGTGGGGGACCCCCATGACAAAACGGACACCTCCAAAGAAATCTCCTGAAGACCCACCTGGATGGCGTTTCGTCTTTGGCCTGGGCGGAACAGGCCAAAGACGGGCACTGTCCATCTTTGTTCTGATGGAACGTGATCAAGCGACATCAAACAACTGGCATATAGAGATAATTAAATAGATAGATAGATAGATAGATAGATAGATAAATAAATAAATATATATATACTATATACAAAGTTTGGCCAGAACCGACCCCAACAAAATGGATCAAACGAGATCAAACGCCACAGTAACTAAACACCATACGAGGAATGATCTCTCGACATGTCATGGATGGGTTAAATCGTGTCCCTGCACTGAAAACTCATATTTGGAATGATTTGGCTATGTATAATAACTCATTTCTGGAGCAACCCATTTCCATCATTCATTCGTCTAAATCTGTATTTATTTTTGAAGCTTAACTCAGCATTTTGGCTCGCGTAAACCTCCACCAACAAAGCTTCCACTCGCCAAGCACTGGATGAATCGCTGGGCTTAGCGGCTCCAAAGGAAGGGGAGGTCGGCTGAGCCTGAAACCGTATTTGGGTGTGAGATTGCAATGGGCTAGAACCCTTTAGCAACCCAATTCATAACCATGAAGGAAACCAGGCGTTTAGTGGTCTTTACCCAGCAATAAACCTGCAACATCCTAGTGGAGATTTCTGGTGCAACTCGGGGTTTATTTATGTGGTAAACCGGTAAACCCAGTAAAAAACCATCCCCAACAGGGGTTCATAACTGGGGGTGAAAAACCCCTAGCAATCCGATGATGTAAAAATATGTAAAATGGTTCCCAAGAGGTGGGCTAATATGCTAATGGGATGGTTTCCTATTAGGCTTCCCACATTATAGAGAAGTATAACTGTTGGGTTTATGATAAATATTGGGCATGGTCAGGTTTAAATTGACCATGATCATATAAGATCATATAAGTATAATGTAGTATAATGTAGTACAGCAATAGTCAACCATCCCCAATTTTACCATGAATGGGTGTTGTAAACCGCCCAAATATGGCTGGTCTATTGTTGCTTTACTAACTTTATATTGGGTTTCCCACATCATTCATATCATTCATCCCTTTCCCAGGCTGCATTGAGGTGCCTCTGCCACTGCAGGCCCTGAAACGCTGCTGCGCACGCTGCGTCCGCTACGCCCTGAGAAGCTTCAGTCATCTTCGGTATCGAAATGGTTCATGTCCAATTCTTTCAAAGGAAATGCATTTACAATCTGCAAAAGGCTATATATTCAGCCAATTCATGGCAATTTTCCATAATTAATCCCGTCGGCTTCTTGGGGGTTCTGGGGAAACCAAGTGCTTGAATCCCATAGTAGTTGTTCCAATTTTTCCATTTTGTGCTCTTCAGGTATAACCCCAACTAATTCTTTGGACGTGTGGGACCCAATTATTTTTGCAAACTTATCCATTTCAACTTCACCCAGGACAGGATCCCTGTTCAATTTTCCAACCCATGGAATGGACGTTGCCAAAACAAAAATTGAGTGCTCGGCTGCTCCGTCCAGTGTTGGGCCCACTTCCGTCGCCCAGGGGCTCCTGCCGCCAAAATGCGGTCTGCTAATGGGTGGTTTTAAGCAACGTCACGCATATCAAATAATCAATAACTTATATAAGACAAAATATAGTTTAAATGGGACCGACAAATAAAATATCAAACACAATTATATATATATATATATACTATATCATAAATTAAAGATTATGCATTATATATCATTATACATGTGTGTCGAATGATTCATTCCATGAAAGGTTTATATATAATTATATCTGGTTTCGCACCACCAGCCAGTTTCCGAACCCTCTGAGCTTCCAACAATTGGCATGCCGAAGACTGGCAGAACTGCTCCACCCTTAGTGTGGACGGTGTTTTTTTCCATTGGTCCACCGGGGTCGTGGTCCGTCCCTGGGGCATCCGCCATGGAAAGGTCATCAGGACCTCAGGTTTCAAGCTGCGGTGTGTTCGTTGCTTGTGCAATGGGGCCCTTTCCATTCTATGGGTCCAACTTGACGATATTTCATTTTTTACTGTACTTTTAAGAATCACCTTTAAAACATATCTATATCATTCTATATCATCATCCCATTGTTAGGCTGGAAAAACCCTCGCCCTCGCCCACTTTTCACTCAAATTCTGCATGTGTTGCGAGTCAGGGATGGCTCTTTGCCATTCGCGGGCAGCTACACTCAGCGTTGCTGACTCTGTTGCTGCTGCTGCTGAGCATACTCCTGTTCAAGACAAGCCGAGGGTGGTGATGGGACAGAATGAACATCGTGCAACCATCATGTACGGGAATCCCGAAAACCAACAACTTGTTTGGTGATCTTGGGTATCGGCAAAATGTAATGACCGACCCGAGCCATGGGATAGGCCTTTCATGCATTTTCATGCCATGTTTCCACCTTCAGATTTCCAAAGTCAGCTCAACTATTCCAAGTGTGTCCATCCCCCAGTCGCAAGCAGAAACAGCAACCTGAGGATAGCTGGGGGTACCTGGATTGGGGCCATGGCCTGGAACTCCTTTTCCATCTGCTCGATCTGCTCCAAGGTAGCTGACCTCAGTTTCCCCCCATTCAACCCCCAGAAACCGTGGTTTAGTGGGGGATTTGCAGCCGGTGTTTACGGCGATGGGATCAGTTTGATCCATTGCACAACTCGATCCAGCTTCAAATATCAGAATCATCAGAACATGAAAGTACCCTCTGGATCCCTCTGGATCCCTCTGGTTATTTAACATAGCCGTGGAAAATGGCCCATTTATAGATGATTTTCCCATTAAAACCTTCATTTATAAGGGATTTTCCATGGCTATGTTAAATAACCAGATGGTATCAGAAACCTTGCAGATTTGGGAAATAAGTGATGCCATTTGATGTCACATCTCAGCCTCAATTCTCAATCTTCTCAGCCGGGTTTCTTGATCGGCATGATCTTCGGCTTGCACAGCACCTCCGAAAGGTTGCCCTTCCTCAGCGACAGAGAGTCGGAGGCTGCAACCAACAGCGAGGCTCGATGCTTGACAATTTCTGGGATTGCCAAGTGATACCAATCATAGATAATCATAGTCCACCAACCTGAACTTTCTGGCCATTTGTGGATGATTCTCCCACTCCTAACCATCATTTTCAGGGACATGTTCAAAACCGAACCATCGTTTCCGACTCCTGTGGCACTTTTTGGTGATACACTGCCAGCACCATCAGTGCCGCGACCAAGGGGCTCTGAGTAGACCAGCCCGGCTTTAGGCCTCGGCGACCCAAGTCAATCTTATGTCATATTTCATTCAATCCATCAATACACACACGCAAAGATATAGATATCAGGATATCTATCTATCTGTTTAGCCATCCATCCATCCAGCCATGCATCCCAACTACCATTAATTACACATCTTTCCATCTATACATCCATCGAGCTATCCAGCTATCCATCAGTCTATCTATATATCTACATATATATATAGAGATAAAGGGCGAGAGAGCGAGCGAGAGAGAGAGCGAAAGAGAAAAAAAAGAAAGAAAGAAAGAAAGAGAGAAAGAAAGAAAGAAAGAAAGAAAAGAAAGAAAGAAAGAAAGAGAGAAACAAGCCGAAAGAATATACAGTCTCCAATTTTGTTTCCCAATGAATCCCAAAATTGGGTCTACGATGATCATCCATGATCCATATAGCGACAAGTCGCAGAATCTCAGGAATGACCGTGTGCTTGGCCGCGTCGTCCATCACACCCGCCCGTGGCGTGCGCGGCGCCAGCGCGTTGACGAGCCGTTTCTTTGTTTTTCTTGCTGCGGAGCCAAGCGATTGCAGTGGCCCAGTCACCCAAGGTATTGTGATCTTTTCCCACCCTACCAATTACCCTCTGGTAAACTAACATAACTATGGAAAATCACCATTTTTAATGGGTAAATCCACTATAAATGGCCATTTTCAATAGCTATGTTAAATTACCAGAGGGTAAAAGAACAAACACATAGACCTGGCCATAGTCTTAAAAACTGACAACTTATGGTCCTACATGATCCTACTGATGGACACGAACACTGAGGTTCCAACGGAAGCCACTGTCAGCCTTGTGCCATGGC
>Ga0126342_10000355_pt1 | contig 46825 bp, 39 predicted proteins | sample Cyp1metagenome_FD_92528 | JGI IMG/M metagenome (GOLD analysis project Ga0126342, IMG submission 92528) | Coral microbial communities from Lord Howe Island, Old Settlement Bay, Australia - Cyphastrea 1 metagenome | ecosystem: Host-associated > Invertebrates > Cnidaria > Coral ...
GAATGTCAGGATATATGCCAGATAGAATGCCAGAATATATGTCAGATAGGATGTCAGAATATACTAAATATATGTCCAAATATACGTCCTGACATGTCATGGTGGGGATCACACGAAGTAGAGCAATTTTTTAAAAAAATCTGTTACTATTCTCACCCAAAACAAACTCCCAGAAGGGATGTGGATAGATTGTAGCATGTTGATGCATTTTGTAACCATACACAAAATCTGGGATGATTAAACCTTGCTATAACATTGCTAAACGGTCCTAAAAATTTGAGGATTCCCAAACCACCAAGTTGCTCTGTGTTGCCCAGGCATTGAGGTCCAACCGACCGGCTGGTGCGGGAAACCTGGTGACGGTGATATGATGGGGAGAGCAACCTGTGCAAAGCTTGGGGAAGGGAAGGCAATTATATGACAGGTTTCTTCATCTAAGTTCTAAACCATGTTTAGCCAAAATTATCGGTTTTATATTTTTCTAGCTGTACATGGACATGTAATACTAATACATGGAATAATTCGTAACCAGCACAAAAAACAACTCTATGATCAGCCATGATATGGGTTTCACCAACTCATTGGTAGACATCAAGGAAAGACAAACCAACAAACCACACCATTGGAATAGATGAATGTATTGGTGGTTGGTTTCAAATACAGTATATATTTTTTCAGTTCAATGCTTACCCGGGATGATGATGTCAATTCATTTTGAGACTGCCAGATGTATAGTTCATCAGCACCAGTCAGAAACCAGAATGGATGATATGGATGTTGACCAAACTCCTCCATGCTGGTACTGTAAGAAATTGAGGACAACCTTTGACAGTAGGGATCGACGACCCAAAGAAGATAATATTGCAATAGGTAACATGCCTGGCCACTAATGCGGGGCTCATCACGAGGATTGGAATGGAATTTCTAAGATGCAATGACTCAACAACAACGGTAAGAAAGGATCAAGATGTTTGCTTGAACCAAGTGCCACTGCAGACAACCCCGGTCAATCCCACTAGGGTAGCATCATTCTGACAAATCATCCCGTGGAGGGGTCCCCAAAATTGAGGTCACAGGGTTTCCCAGCCAGGTTTCCTTTTTGATCCATTGACCTTGGCATACACAATGAACATTTGCACTTCAAGTCGTGTGAAGTATCGACATCTCAATTCGCAAGTGTTTGTATTTGAAAGTTGACCTTGTGCTGCTCGACACATGCATCACGTTGACCTTGTTGGTCGACATCCACAATGTTTCGAACATAGTTCTACTTCAGAATCAGATGACATGTAGGAATCGCCCATCCTCCATCCACCTGGACATCGGAGGTACTCGCAAAGGAACGAGTTCGGCGTGTCGATGCCCTTCAACCATGAGGATGTAGCTTTGTCCGACAGGAGATGGTGGTTTGAATTTCAGCAACTAAAGTGTGGAGATGTCATGATACCCTTCGGTGTCATCCAACATGGCTAGCTGAATGCTAGCTGTGAAATCCCTCAAAAATGAGAGTTTTATTGGGACATTATATCGGTTTCAATGGTGGATTTTCCAGCAAGCCATGTTTGATTACGGGAGGGTACCATGAACGATCATGGCAGCCTCCTGCCATCTTCCATTGAAGGCATCCACCGACCAGTTACAACAGCCAACTGCTGTTTTTAACTGGGTGAGTATCAGTGGTTATCATAGATGTTATAAAATGAAGTCTTCCAAAGAATGTTCACTTCAACAACAAGTCCAAATAATCCAAATGACTACATGCAGACTACATGCACAAAGTCTTGAGATGGCTGTTTCAACCCCCAGGCACAGATGTGTTTCCGAGAGAAGTACTCCTGGGACCAGAACTGTGCCTCAGCTAAAGCTTCCGGTGGACCATGTGTAATGCAATATGATCAGTGTTTAGGGGAACCCTACCTTGTAAAAATCATGCATGAAATGTTCATGAACTCTAATAAACTATGGACCTATAATAGCTAATGAGGCTGACATTACATCTTGAAATTTATGTCGCAGTTGGTGAAAATCAATCATGAATTCTGAGCAATTGCAAGTGGTGTTACTTCACATTTTTTACCCAGTTGCGTCCCACTTGCCCACGGTGAATTCTGACGTCCCACTTTCCTGCTGTGGGGTGGAGAGTGCCAGCGCCAGCGGGCCTGGTATAATGTTTGCTTCTGATTAGTGTAGGGCCCCCCCTCAAACAATTTGGGTATCATGACACTAATCGGTAGCTAACATTAATATACATTAATCAGATTCCCTTTCAGGTCACACTAATCAGAACATGCACCAATCAGATATTCAAAGATTGCGTCTGGGAAACATACTTTGAGAGACGAAAGATGCTTGATGTGTTGCTGCAGTCAGTTTTTGATGCCCAAAAACCCGGAATCGCTCAATTTTGAATTGTTCAATTCTTTCCAATGGCATCTTTCCGGAAGTCCAGCAGCTGGTGTGTCCTGTGCTTGGCTTTCTTCCTGTGGCGTTCCGCATTCGTTGCAGGAGGCGGTGGCCGTTGGTCACCCCTTGGTGCAACACGCGGAGGGACGCCGCGATGCGTGGTGAGGGCTGAGATGCGAAAAGAGTGGCATACGCCACCGGAGGTGGTTACTTCACAAATCAGGGATTCAGCTTCGGCTTCTGAAATTTTGGAAAGGCTGGGGCAAGAACGCAACAATCCAGGATTGAATTTGATTAATATAGGAACGTCTTGGGAGGGACTTGCCAATTTTGGGCATACAGTGGTCAGGGAGGTGGAGGAGGATCCTATGATGGACGAGTTTGTCGACCTAACACTGCGGCTTTTGAAGCAATCTTTGTTTGAAAATCCTACGCCATATGCTCGGGCTTGTGCGAATATGTTCTGGGCCTCAGCAAAGCTTGGAAAGGCAGGCTTGCTCACACAGCACCTGGCAAGAGTAGAAGATAGCCTCAGTGAGGCGGTTGTGGCCACAAGCCGCTTCATGGATCAGGAGGCAGTTGCGAAGGTCATTTGGTCTTGTGCTGAATTGAGACTGCCAGAGAAGACTCTGAAGAAGGTGATTAGCTCGATCACTTACACTCTCGTGGATGTGGCGGACAGACTCCAAGCTAGAAGTGTATCCACTATTTTGGTGGCCGCGGCTAAGCTAGGCAGACGCTCACCAGAGCTTTTAGATCAGATGCCATTGATAGCCGAGGTGTTGCCTGAGCTAATTCTACACATGGAAGCGCAGCAAGTTTGTAACAGCATATGGGCTATTGCTAAACTGCCGAAGACCCAGTCAACATGCTTATTGCCAGTGATTGGGAGTTTAACACAGCAAGCAACCGAGGTCATACAGAACATGAATGCACAAGGAATAGCAAACATAGTTTGGGCCACCGCTGTGCTCAAGAATGCTGCACCAAAGCTTCTGAAATTCATTCCAATCCTGATTGATCATTTGATTCAATCGGAAGACTTGGTGATGGACATGGGCTCCCAAGAAGTGGCTAATTGTCTGTGGGCAGCTGCAAAGCTCCAGCACCTTGTGCCAGAAATACACAAACTGATCCCAGTACTGGGCAAGAGGCTTGAGCCAACTATCCCGCAGATGATCGATCAAGCAGTTTCCAGCACCCTGCTTGCGATTGGGCAACTGCCGGAACATTTTCAGGTGTTGCGAAGCTCGGTAGCTCCATTGGCACGTAGGATGTTATCCGTGCTACGTGGTGCTCCCTTGCGTGAGGTCTCAAATGCCTGCTGGGGCCTCGCGATTTGCAGGCATGCCGATGCTAGTCGGACCATTCAGCAAACCTGGTTGTCAGATGTCAGCACTTTCTTTGATATCTTGATAATTCATCTATATAATTTCAACATCTTTCAACCCAATCGTTAGTTTTTTTGCAAACTGTAAGTACAACTGCTGTCCCAAACAACCAACGGCAGAGGACCGTGACTTCATGGTGGCCGTCACTAAGAAGATCCTTGGGTGCCGACTGACGTCCAAGGAGGTGGATTTCGACCTGCCGCCGATTTTGATGGCGCTGGCGCGACTGAATCTTCGAGGCTTAGTGGCCTTGATGTGGGTTTTCCAGTGAAAGTGTTAATCGCCTGGTTTTCCATGTGTTTCTTGATGGCTTTGGAATCTTTCGGGGTGTTTCAGTAAGGATTGACCCCCAGAATTGATTGCTGGCTTGTGGTTTCGGATACGTTTGCTTTTTTCATCGAACTGGGATTCTCAGCAAACTCAGATAGGTTTAATCATGTTAAATCTGTTTAAGCATCAGCATTAGCCGCTTCGTGTCACCCTTAGCGGCAGGGCATCCAGATTTTCTCCGCTTCGCATCCGAGAAGCTTCGGCCCATGCTGAAGAGGATGAACCCTTGGGGGCTCTGTGCAGTGTCATGGTCCTACTCGCACCGCGGCTTCACCATGGCAGGGATCTGACAACAGAGTCTTGAGGAAAAATGTGTATGGTCACTTAGTGGCTAGAACGATGACGGAACATTACAGAACCCCATTGCAATATAGACTCTACATGAATTTTAAGTGTACCGTTTGCAAACCATCAGTTGCAAACCATTTCGCCACCACACTCTCTGAACATCCGCCAATTGGTTACGTGGCCCCCCTGAACCCAAGCCCCACTGAGCCACTGTCCCGCCCTGAGGCAGCTGGATCAAACGAATGAGCGCCTTGGACCGGTAAAAACATGTGCGTTCAGCACGCTCTCGGTTTGAAATAGGTAACCTGTCCGTGATTCATGTTGTGGAGTGAATAAAGTGATGAATATGGTAATATCAAGTGAACAATCATTCTATGAGTATGGGTAAAATGGGTTAAACATGATCAAACTATGTCAGAATGACATGACCCCCATGTTCCCATGTTTGCTGGTCCTTGGACACTCAGACAACCATCGGCCTGCCACAAAGGTTCGCAGACTTCCGGGGAGCAGTTGAACAACAAGTGACTGCACGCAGCTTCTCTACGCAACAGGTGGAACATAGCCGGTTGGGCCCAGAGCAGTGGTACCGGCGGCCCAGAAGTCGCTGATCTTTGCAACGAAAATGGGACCCATCACTGCAGTGAGGCTGTGAAAATTGAAGAAATGTTTGATTGGAACTGAGAAAGTAAAGGGGATAGCTTGAAAAAGCGCAATCATTGCCCCTTTTCAAGTCTTGTTTTGTTGATGATTATGATTGTTTGAAGTGCGACGCAGCCCGATGCCTAGACATTTTGAGCATAGTCTAGAGTCTAGAGGAAGAACAACAGGGCCAAGTCACGGAAGATGTTATGGTGCTATGACTTCCAGAAGTGAATCTGTCATGGAGCACGAGCATGGGACACGAACATGCGCCGACTTTTGCATCTGCCGTCAGCGTTTTTGAAAAAGTGATCTGTGAAGAGTGAAGAGTTTGGGCATAGGGGGTCCCTCCATGCTTTTGGAGTGGTCTTTCTTGAATTCTTGCCCCCCAGATGTCAATGCCATAGAGACGAACACTTTCTGGACCCATATAGGCGGGAACCTTTGGTCACTTCTGAAGGCTTCATGAATTCTCCCCAAATGGCGGACTGCCTGATGCTAAGCTTGGATACCCTCCGAATCTACAAAAACCATTTGGACATGCTTGAATTGGCATGCGTTGTTTTTTTTGAACTTGCCGAAGAAACCTAATTATGACATTTGGAAGGGGCATGCTCCTAACATTGTAATGATTTGGGCATTTTTTGGGGTGACTTTTACAGTCATTTACTATTATAGTCCAGCTGGGGTTGAACGTGGAAACTGGATGTGGGTATCATGAAAAACAATGTGAAACCTTGAGATTTTTGGTGTACACAATTTTCAGACAAAACTAGCTTAGGCTATATTGTCTAAACCCAAGACGGACCGCCTTGAAATATCTACCATAAATCCAACACTTCATCCAACAGTTCTGTGATCTAAACCAATTTAACAATAACTTAAGTATCAGCCCCAAGTTTTTGTTGGTACAATCACCATGTTCCCTTCATTTTGGTTGAATAACCATATTTTTCATGGCTTTCCCAAAGGTCGCACGACGCAGCAAGGTCCCCTGTTCTACTGCGACAACGTCAAAGAGAACTGCCTGGGACTCGTGGATTTTGATCGCTGTGGGACCATCTATTTGGGATCTCAGTGGTTTATACTGTAGTCGCCCAGTGCATTTACGGCCACACCTGAAGAAAAAAAATCATATAGTGGTTTAATATTGGTTTATACCTACGGATCGTTGTTCCTAGGTTGTCAACTTAGTGGATCATTTATAGTGATTAACCGCTGTGGACAATAGTGGACAACTTGTACGTTATATTTATTGGTTAATGTTTGGTACTAGTGGTCAATAGTGGTTAATAATCATTAATAGCGGTTAATAATGGCCCCAGGATATAATGAATCAGTGGGAATTTCAGGACCCTAAGATAGAATTACTGAGTAATTACTGTATCAAACAAAGCCATTGCAGTAGAAATTGAGGGTATATCTCCTTACATAGCTCTTATATAGGCTTTATATATGGGTTTGTCTGAAAATAGGGTATATTCCCAATGAAATAGCCATTTAAAAACGGGATAATGATCAGCAAAACCATTGGGTAAAAAGGGGTACACTATTTTCAGACACACCCATATGTTGGATACCTCCAATGGCCATCCTGTTGGCCATCGTCCATCGTCCCAAGCTGGCACCAAGGTGTGACAGTGGGTGATATGGGCAAAGATGCCAGCTGGTTGGTGCCGCCCAAACCCAAGGCGCAACGTGGGATGAAACATGGAAAAGGCGGAAGAATCTACACTTCATCTTATGGAGAAGTAGATAAGTGACAAGTTCATGTACTTCTATACTGACTTTTGGACAGTATCAATTATCAATAGTCCTTGGCTACTATTTGATAGTTCAGTATATCCATGATATCTGGCGGGATTTGGGGATCATCCGGTCAGATTTGAACAAAAATACCATTCTCCCAATTAACATAGATCCTGAAAACAGCCAATCGTGGACAGATGTGGAAAGTAGTCTTCCAAAGCCCTATTTGGCAGGTTTAAGTATTTGGGGATGGTATTAAGTATTAAAATATATGTGTTTCAACACCTGCCAGGTTTCTCATTTTATATTTGGGTGACGTTTGTATGTATTTCTATGCCATCTGGGTTCATCATGCTTAGAGCCTACGGATCAAGAAAGATATCATGGGTGACATAGTATACACATCTGATATCAGTTGTATACCAATCTAGTATACAAAAAAAACACAATACCAATTCTTTTTGTAGACTAAAGCCATTTCCTATAGGCACCCCCAATTGGGGATGGGCAAGTCGGCCTGTGTTGGTGACGCTTTTTCAACTGGGAAGCAAAAACAGTCGCAGGGCCATGGGGTTTGATGTAGTTATTGTAGTTCTGAATCTATGTGAATCTATCATAAATTAAGTTCTACCATAGTTTTACCCGTTGAATTCCTGAATCTAACCCGTTTTTAACGTGGTAAAGCCTTAAAACCCGTCCGTCCAATGCCATCGTTCAGGGGAAGCTGTCGATGTTGGACAAGGTCAAGGGCTTCATCGCGGGGATGCACATGCCCGGAGTCCAGGCGAGTAGCGCTAGCGGAGAGCACTGGCCGTGGATCAATTGATATCTTCACCAATTATGGGGATATACTGGGAATAACTATGGCCCAATGCGATTTTCATGGGAATAACTATCCAATTGTGAATATACTATAACTATATACTGGGATTTTCATGGGAATAACTATCACCAACTATAACTATCACAATTAAGTGGGATTTCTAATGGGAATCGAACGAGGATATACTGGGTAATCAACAAGAATGGGGCTACTTGTGGAGATTTCATGGGAATCATCCCAATGGCATTTGCGAAGAATGATCCCAAGATTTCTTGATATTCAGTGCGAAGAATGAGGAAGGATGGCCACAAACATTAAGGATTCAGAAGGATATTTGGTTCATGTAAATTGTGGTCATCCATGTTGAAATTAGATCATCCATGTTATTTATTTGAGTTTCAATAATCCATTTTTCATGACAATTCGTCGACAACACCATTACTCACCATTCCTCACCATTATATACTCACCGCTCTCAACCAATAGTAATAGTAATCATTCTTAACAATGATTAGCCATTATTACCCATCAATAACAATTATCTAAGACACAATGGTTACTAACCATCTTTAACCATTAGTCACCACCAATAATCATTATTAGCCATGAAGTATCCTATTATGACAATGACGGATCCTATTATTAATCATTATGATATTAAAACCATTAGTAACATTAACCATTAACCATAAGTAACTTTAATCATTATAACCATTATAACCATTATCCTGATCCTGCTATGAAACATTACCCTCTGGTTATTTAACATAGCCATGGTATAGATGGTCCATAGAAATAGATGGTTTACCTATTAAAAAAAACGATGATTTTCCATGGCGATGTTAAATAACCAGATGGTAGTTAAGATACAACTGGTATGATCATAATTAATGATGTTAGAGTAGGATATATGATAACCAGAGGTTAAGATACAATTAGTAACCAGTACCCGTAACATCCTGGACATGGGATTTCTCCGTCACATCGGATTCCGCTTGGATCGCGGGTTCAGTCGTTTCAGGTCTTCCACTTGGAGATGCCGGAGCAGCTGCTGGCACTCCAGGCACTACATGATTTGGGGTAGTTATATACTTATATACTTACCCTCTGGTAAACTAACATAGCCATGATTTATATGACCCATAAAAATCGATGGTTTACCTATTAATAGCATGGTGATTTTCCATGGCAAACTGTTAAATTACCAAAGGGTATATACTTATATATAATATGTATATATTACGATTGCTAATTCATATAATTATGTAATACATATACATATACATATATTATGTGTATACATATTATAAATAGTTGATTTCTATTGATATATGATATATTGTATGTTTTTTTTCCTGATTAATAGTTTCGTAGATCAAATCTATGCATTTGTATTTCTATTCATGGTGTTTTTGATTGCAGCCCAAAATCAAATGAAGAGATGTTGGCAAAAGATTCGCGTTTTCACTGCTGTGTTGATCTACATTTCTATCAAACACATAGCTTGAGAAGTATTGTGGTCAGTCTATTTCTACTGCTGTTGGCAGTTGTTGCTTACAATCCCTATTGTTGCTGTTTAAAAATTCCGAATTCTGCTGGTACACATTCCCATGTTGTTGATTTTTCTTGGTCGAAATGACCATTCGGCGTTGGCCGAAAATCGAAATCTTGGTCAAAGTCATTCAAAACTATGAAATAATCCAATATGGATTGTGGATGTTGATGGATGTTGATGGATGTTTGTTGGAGAATCCCTTAAATGATTTGCAGTATATCAATCCAATATTGGATGAACATCGAGCAAAAATCATGGTGGATGTTTCACATGATTACCCTCTGGTTATGTCAAAATAGCTATTGAAAATCACCATTTTTAATAGGAAAATCCACTATTTCTATGGTCATTTTCAATAGCTATTTTGACATAACCAGAGGGTAATCCCTTGGGATGATCCCCCCCGGAGGTGCCATCGGAGCTGCGGAGACATCGACGTCGACGCTGCGTCAAGGGCGACTTCCTTTGAGGCGGGGAGAATCGATTGTTGGAGACCCTTAAAAGGAAGGTCAGTTGAGGGTTACCCGGCCTGGAAAACGTTAAGAAAAAACTATGGAAAGATCCACCATGCTATTTTCATGGGGATTCATCCACTATTTCGACTGGGCCATTTTTAATAGTTATGTTAGTTTACCAGAGGGCAACAATGGGTTTATTGATGTTTGTTTCATGAACATAGGGGATAGACCAAAATTTCTCCAAACCATTCAAAGTTCCTTTGTATATGTCTGGGGATGAACATTCATTTGCGATTTTGATAATCAGCAGGGTACCTCGGCCAACTTGTAAGTCGAGGGCCTTTTCCTGCGCAACCGGAGCGAAAATCTGGATCTTTAAGGAGAAACTCACCTGGATGTACTATCCGACAATCAAAGATGTAAGTGGAAGATATGGAAAGTCCCCTATTTATAGATTTCCATTTGGAAATCCTCCATTTCTAGTGGATTTCCCCCAGCAATGTTTGATTGAGTGTGCCTGGAGACCTTACCCACAAGTTGGGGGTGCAAACCAGCTATGGGATGACCGGCCCGGAAAGACGGTAGAATCATACAACAATGGCTTTGTGATCATCTGAAATATGACATTTGATTCACATTATGATCCGAAAAACATAGCGATAAAAGCACCACATGGGACTATAGTCATTCTTGTAGCTTTCAAAATGGTCAACGTGTGTGCCTCCGGCCAAATCCTCATCAGTACAGTTCTTCTTCCTTGGTGCTTGGTGTTTGGTGTGAGGTCGCCTTCACAGTTTCTCCTTGGTTGATCTTGGTTGACCATCCCAAAGATGTAGAGTTTGGGGTTGATCCAAGGAGTTCCAATTGATCCAATATACATGAATATATCAGTTCTAGATTCCAATATTATGGCAATATAATTTATCAAAACATATAAAACATATATATATATATATATTTTATCTCTGTATATATGTAATATACGCAATCTCTCAGCAGTTTTCAGAGAATATTATAACATATATGAAACATATACCATCATATAACCAATGAAAGACCTGTTGGTGGGTCGACCACAGCTTCCGAAAGGTCGCCGCCAATGGATTTTTTTCCGCCAAAGTTGCGGCCTGCCGAACGCGCGAAAGAGTCATGGCGCGCAGATGGCTGGAGCTGTGCAAATAACATGAGTAAACCACGTTTTTTTTGCCTTCAATCTGTTGTTTGGATTTTTACTGGATGATAAAATCATTGAAACTTAAACTCTATAATTAGGTCTTTTAACATGTTTAACAGAATAATGTTTTCATCATGGATTTATTTTGACAATCTGTTCAAATGACTACAGAGGACCATTATACGAGTGCAAGTTGGTAAATTGAAACTGTATAGAATACCCTGGAGCATATTTCATCATAGAAATGGGCCAAGCAACGGTCAGGTTTTGCTGAACTTCTTCAGGTTGCCAAGCAACGGGGCCCTTAAGATTCGGCCGATGCTTGTCGAATGTCGAATGTCGAATGACCAATCCAAGAGACAAATAGTACCCGGCCTGGTAAACGTTTAAAAAAACTATGGAAAGATCCACCATTTTCTTAAAGGGTAAATCCACTATTTCAACTGGGCCATTTTCAATAGCTATGTAACAAATTACCAGAGGGTATCCAGAATATTCAAACAGGACATATCTGCTGACTGCAACAGTGGACTCTTCAGATATCACCCATGACCAACAGTTCCAACAGTTCCCAGTGAAACTTACGCCACACGTTGAAACGCAGCCTGGATTGCATGGGCCGCCATCGCGGCGCTCTCAGTGATGATTCTCAGCGTTCTGCAGCTGTTTTTTATCATCGAGTCTCACATTACTACATAAGTTATGACATACCATCTAGTTCTTTAACAGTTTGCCATGAAAAATCACCATGCTATTAATAGGTAAACCATCTATTTCTATGGGACATCTATACCATGGCTATGTTAAATAACCAGAGGGTAAGTGATGACTTCGGATGCTGGCTACTCAATTGTGGGAAGCATGCGGTGGCTCCAACAAGTGTGTCCCGTGGAAAAAGTATGAGTCAGTCTCTGTCACAACAATCATGGGGGTATGATCCCGGATGATAGGGTATAATGGGTACAATGTAAAAGCACCGTATAAAATTGTCAGTGGTTTTGCCGAAAAAACTGCACCATTTATCTCAATGTATGACCCATACCCAGACATGATACAACCACAACTCCACAGAAACCAATGGCTGAAAGTCACCAGTTGCATTGCCATCCACGATGATCGAAGTGCACAGCCTTTGGATAGGCCAGAATCTGACAAAATGGGGAGAGAGGAAGACCGGGAGAAAGATGATGATATTGTGTAATATATTGCAATGTGTTGTATAATACATGTATCTAATTATCTATAGGGTTGCAAAAACTAACTATGGTAGTTGTTTAAGTAAGAAACCAGTTCATCACAAGCGTATCAAGGGAGCACCGGCCGGTTTACCCCCAGATTTGGTGGTAAAAACCAGCCAGTTTCGTAAATGTCCTTCAAGAAAAGCAACCTTAGTGATCGTATGTGACTGGATCGTTTTAGTATGTTTTAGTGCTGGGGAATGTTGATTCACACCTACCTTAGTTTTGTAAATGTTCTTCAAGATTGGATTATTGTTGGTTATTGTTGGTTAAACATGCATCTTTTTATCGTTTTTCCCGAGTTTTCCCAGATTTTCCCATGATCTCCGAGTGATTTCCTGGGCAGCCGTTGAAGCCGTGGTGTGAGGCGAGTCCTTCCCCGAATGGCTGCCCCACTGCGTGGCGTCCTGGGTCGAGACAGGGCACAAGATGCACTGGTGGCAGCCTGGCAAAAATAGGGAATTTCAATGAATTTCAGCTACACCTTTGGGGAGAAATCATAGAAGTAACAGATGAAGTAACAATCTGGGTAAATTTCATCGTGACCGAACTCGTCGTGACCGAAGTCGTCGTGACCGAAGCCTGGAATCATGGTAATCGATTGCGGGGAATCATCCCCTTTTATGGTCTTAATTCAGGTTTGTGAATTATTACTGCTTGGTGGTTTCAAACATGTGTTATTTTCCATTTCATATATGGGATGTCATCCCAACCCCATTGACGAAGTCCATCATTTTTCAGAGGGGTAGGGCTCAACCACCAACCAGATCATCATTAATCATCATGAATCATCATGAATCACCATTAGTATGATCATTACTAACCCTTATTAACCATTGTTTTACCACCAACCAGTTATAATTTGCCCAGATCTATGGCAGATCATGGCAGATCGGTTTTTTTGACGGTTTCATAGATCCCCATAGATTGGATTACAAAACCAGCGGTGGGAAGATGCTGGGAAGATGGCAAAACATGGGGAAATTCTTCAGCTACAAAAAATCAATGGGAATTTCAGGATCCTAAAATGGAGGTACTGTACCATATAAGGCCATATTTTATGGGGATGTTCCCTTACATAGGCCTTGCATAGGCCTTACATAGGCCTTATATATGGTAGGTACCTCCAATTTAGGTTCCTGAAATGGCCATTGAAAAAAGGGGATCTATGTAACAATATTAGGTGGTTTCAATGATAGTAAGAACCATGACATTATGGGTTAAATATATGGTGATGGGTGTTATTGATCGAATGTATGCTATCATGGTATAGGATAAATGAGTATATGACGTTAACCCATAATGGTATAAACAGCTGTTGAAATAGAAGTGCAATCTATGGGCATATGGGGGTGTCAATGATCCCTACCATGAAATGATTGGTATTTTAGCAACAAATTCGGGGTATTCAGCCGAACATGGGGATTTAACCATCCAACACTGGAATTTGATATACAAAAAACAGCCAGTAGATGGGAAACCATAAGCGATTTATATCCAAATGTTATATATGTAATGTCAAATGATGTAAAATTGTTTTGACACAGGGGCATGGGAACATCAAACCAACCTTTTGATGAGGTAAATCTCGGCTTCTGAGAAGATCTGGGTTGGTATATCCAATAGGAGATGTTTTTTATGGGTTATGCAGCCAACTTTAAGGGTATTTTATGTTTAAAGGGGTCTTGAGGTTCCGTCTAAAACGGTGTTTATCTGTTCATTCACAAGTGTCAACACTCCCAACACTCCCCCAAGAGAATCAGTGCATGTGGGACAAAAGCCATATGTTTAGGCCGTTGAAGCTGGCGTTGCTTCATTGGATTTATTTGAGTTGGACCCGCAGACCATCTGAAAACAAGACACATTTTTTTTCGCGTTAGTAAGCAAATTTTTGCCCAAAGAATGTTGAGTTCAAGAAATGATTGGTGCCAAATCCATCAAAAAACTACCAGGACACTGGGAGGCTTTCTGGATGCGCAAGCCCCGCTGAAGTTTTTGTTAAGTCTCGAGAAGTTGGTGGTTCAAACCCGTGGTTTTTTAATTTTCCCAAACCTTTCTGAGGATTTATCTGCTGGTAAATCATGCTTTTCCCTATGATGGTAAATCATACTTTTCCCTATGATAATTGAGATAATTGATATTGGTATGATTTCCCCATTTTCAGATACCATACAACATTTTTTAGTTGGATTAACATGTTACCGCTAATTGTCTAACCAATAACATATCCCCATGAAGAATCATGAGGTTGATCATGGTTGCTCCAGTCCATTGTAGGTAAATTAAAGCCACATTTGGAGGGGTTTAGAGGATCATTTTATCATATTTTACCTCTATAGTCTATATTTACATATGTCTACCCAAGTTACCCCTCTTGTACCTGGGGTCTTGGGAGCTATCGATCTTGGTTTTCCTGCCATTTCTGAGGATTTATCCGCAGGAACGAGAGCGAGACTTTCAGCTCCTACGCTGCAGCGAAGGTTCGAAGGACTCTGTGGAGAAGGATTGGATGAAGATTTTGATGGAATCTTAATGACGAAATTATTAGTTAACAGAATGTTACTGATGTAGTAGTTGATTAATCTTAATGATGAATAGTAGCTACTGAATCTTAAATTTGAACAAGGTTACTGTAGTAGTGAGTCCTGAAATCTTAAAATGATGAAAATAGTTTCGGAATCCGAATGTGAGACGGACGAAATCATCCAGAATGATTTCAGCCCCAGAATCTTTGGGTCAAAGATCTCAAGCTCGCTTTGCCCACTTGGACTCATTTGTAGCGACTTAACCACAACATACTGAAACTTTTAAAGAACGTCGACGTGCCTCCCTCTGACGGCTAGTGATTCCAGTCTGATGCTTGTTGGTCTCCAGAGACTTGCTTATCTATTGTTGATGATGTCACCCTTTTGCATGTTACATCCTCCATTGGCCATTTTATTGAATATTTATTGTATTATATATATATGAATATCTCCAGTTTTCTCTTGGTAACTGTTCGGTGTTTCATGGTTCGTTGCAATGATCATTGACATTAAAAAACATATGATAAAAGATGCAGACATAGTATGACATAGTAGGAAATCCTTCTAAATGGTGATAGACTATGTTTCTTTCTGCTCGACTTTATCATGTGGTACACTAACATCATTAGACACGGAAATCGGTTGGTTTTCGCAGGAAAACCATCTACAAATGGTGGGTTTTTCATGTCTATGTTCATTTGAGGATGGTAAATCCTTATTCTTTTTCCATTATACTCCCATCATATGTCCACTGGTTTTTGGTTACACCCCAATTTTTGATTGGTAACCCCCATATATCCCCATTAGTCTTCATTATACTCCCCAATGATTGTTGCTTACATCCAAATTGTTGATTGTTACCCCCCAGTAGATTAACATAGACCCTGCCAGAAGATTAGTTTCCATTAAAAAAATGTAATTTTCAGGCTCGAGGCTCAAACTGTTAATTTACCAGAGGATAAATCATGTTAAATCCTTTTTTTTGTACGAATAGTTTGGTTGGTTGTGGTTTGCTAATTTATTGGTTACATCCCATACGGGATCCTCCTGATGAGTTATGGTTGGTTGTTTCCGTATTTCACCTTAGTGTTGGTTCGTTATATCATGTTACAATGTTCTGGGTAAATTTCATCACGACCTCACTGCGACCTCAGCCTGGAATCATAGTTAGATTGCGGGGAATCATCCCCTTTTATGGCCGCAAGATTCAGGTTAGTGCAATATAATAATTTACCAGAATGTTACATTCTTGTAGTTGTAACCCCAAACGATACCCTATATAATAACCTACACATTCTCAGTACGTTCCCATGATCTTCTCATTATATTCCCGATACATACATGTCCATTCTATTCTCACTCTATTCCCATTCTATTCCCCTTATGTTTATATTTCCAGTATATTCCCCTTAGATTCCGATTTATTTATATTCCTCACTTTGGGCAAATACATTGGGTATCATTCCTAGCTGCTAATGATACACTGGGATAGATTGGGTATCTATTTTTACTATGCTGGGCTAGACTAACCAGCTCGATTCTAGAAATGATTACCTAGTTGGTCTTGGGGGATCACCACATTTAGCAACTTATATCTGGTTGGTGGCTTGGAACATGAATTTTATTGTCCATTTCATATATGGGATAATCCTTCCCATTGACTTTCATATTTTTCAGCAACCAGATATAGTAAATGGGCGAATGAGCCATTTATACATGGAGGTTTCCTGAAATGTGGCGTACCCCTAGTCATCAGCCATGGATCCCCCCATGGAAAGATCCTCCGGCCGCAGTGGGTCAACGGCTCTTCGCTTCTCCCCTGCTGCACTTGCGCGACTCGAAAAGAACCACGGAAGGATCGCAGGATTAGCTGGAAATCCACCTGAAAATGGGGATTCGAAGAAAATCATGCGAAAATCCGAATCAAAATGGAGGTTTACATAGGAAAATCACGGGAGGATCTCTATAAATGGAGGTTTCGAGATGGAAACATCATCTATAGCTGAGGGATTTTCCAGCATGTTTGATGACACCGGAGGGTATGACCCATTTATGGGACCCAGTTAGGGGATCCCATGGGAGATCTTTTTTCGTGGGATTTTCCTATGGGACTCTATGGCGCTATGCCGCTATGCCAATCATGGGATAGTGGGCAAACCTTGGATCGTCCCTTTGATTTTTGGTCCTTAACATTTCCCCTCTGGTAATTTAACATAGCTATTGAAAATGGCCCATTTATAGTGGATTTTCCCATTAAAAATTGTGATTTTCCATAGTTATGTTAGTTTACCAGAGGGTAACATTTAGATATTTTCAAAGCAGTCAGTTTAATCAATGAGCCTTTTTTGTGTATTTGATTTACCCTAGGCCCTAGGCAGTATCTGCCAATGTGTCGTTTTATCCCACTTGGATTTGCATTTGCAAAATCGGCGAGTTCAACATAGTAATTGGGTTTTATGTCACCTTTTTGTTTGGGGGGTCTTGCATTTCGATTTGATGGAGGGATGTATCGCCGGATTTTGACCTGTGTGACTACGGACGTTTGCGCCTTCGATTATGCAAAGTGAAAGCCACAACACTTGAAGCCTTAGACCTCAAAAAACGGTTTGCAATGCATTCTCAATGAAACGTCCTGACATATACTCTGACGTTTCGTCTGACAAAATAGTCAGACCAACAATCTTATGTCAATGTACATATATAGTGAAAATTAAATAAAATTAACGTGACAATACGTGATATGTTCGGCAACAAATTCTGAATTTCCTTCTGATATATTTCCTCTATGCAACTGTAGACTGCGAGGTACCTGCCAGCAATCTGTTTAAAGAAGGCCAGCGTGCCCCCATAGAACTCTGCCAACGTTTCACTCTCGTACTGGAACCTGGTGTCATATAATTTGACATCTATCTTGGCAGATATTTTGACCTGACGTATATGTATTATATTTATTTTATTTTATCCCAAATATCTGGTGACAGATAATAATCCCATGTATTTTGGGATTTGTTCCGGTATTATTCTTTATCTGGACAAGTAGCCTGACGCTTTTTGTGACAAGTCTGACGTATATGCTGGCACACTTGTGACATGTTGACATTTTTCCTGATCAGTCTGACGCGTCGTGTCTTTGCTTACTTGGATGCATGGACTTCGCCGAGCCCAGCCAGATCAGTTCCACCTTTTTGGCTTCGGGGCCAGAACAGATTGCTGGAGGGCAATACCCCAGCAACTTTGGTGGCCGAATGCTGGGGAAATGGAGCCCGAAGGGTGCAAAACTGGAACCAATTGAAGTACCTTCCCCGACATCGGTCGTGAGGTGGGGGTGCTTGAAGTTGTCGAGTTGCAATTCAACTCAATTCAACCATCATGGGCGTTGTGAAGTTTCATTCATAAAGCACTGTTGGTTTTGGTCGTACTGTCTGATTTTCTTGTAGGGCATATCACCGTCCTTATTGGCTGTATTGCCATTGATTTTGCTAAAATCCAATGTTTGGCGTTGTAATTCCAAATTATTAATTATTTTTGTTGCCTTGATATCAGATTTAAATTTGTTGTCAAATAACAACTCCAATAATATTGGGATTAAGACGGATATATACAGAGTTCCATTCTTGTTGCGTAATAAAAACGTGTTTGCATGTTAATGTTTTCTATGTTCAAACACATATCGGGATGGGCTAACACATACAGGACCATTTTTGAGGACATCAACATACATTTGCCAAGTATATTGGTGTCCACTAACCATGGTTTCAACGCGCCCACCGTTTTCTTCTTTAGTTGTTCGTTCAACTCAGGCGATGCGAATGAGTTAATGCCCTTGGACATGGCTCGCTCGGAGATGTTTTACCATGGTCTGTCCAAAGGTGCGGACAGTGACACCAATCATTTTTGGGTTTGGGTCTAAGTAATAAATATGATGATATTTTTCTTTATGGTCATTTCACTACGGTTATTTTCATGCACAATTGGTGGTCAAAAAAAATGGGAAGAAAAACGGACTTACGATTTTTTGTGAGTCACTTGTGCTGTGGACGTTATTTGTGTGTAACGGCACCCAACTTGTATCTTCTTAGAAATTGAGATGGAATCCCACACGGTTTTTGGACACATATTTTCCTCCAAACGTTCGATTTTTTTGAGGTTCTATTTTCGTCTTCCCGAGCAAAATTTGATTTGGGAAATTGAAGATGCTGCTGTTTTGAAACCCACTTGGATTTGCATCCCACTTAAACAACGTTATACATCCAGAATGAAAATTTGGTCAATTGAATTATTCGGTTTGACTGAAACTAGGTTACCCCAAAATTTAAAGGTTTAAGACCTTGTAATTTTTTTGGGTATACTGGTATATGTTGTTGTTTTTTGACAATTTTTAATCCGTATTATATTCCATTGTGGCTTAGTCAAACCCGACCCATAGAATATCACACATATTATAATTACTGCATCCGATGTATAGAGGTTTTAGCTAGATTCAATCCCAGCTCTTCCCTTCACAAATTATGAAATACCTTGCATGATTGGGACAGAGATCCATTACAATGCACCAGGGTGTCTTCATGGGATATTCATTGGGTAGCAATGGCTAATCCATTCTCTCTAGCCATTGCCTTTTGGCTATTTAACGTAGGGAACTTGAGAAGCACCATTTCTAATATATAGGTAAATCACCAAGCATCATCAACAAATGTGCGTAGCTATTTTAAATAACCAGAGGGGAATTGGTGTAGCAGTGTAGCAATTAATAGTTGGTTAACGTGAACCAACAGTTAATGCTAGCAACAATCAAACTCTCGTGTTCGAGAGCCATGCAGATATACAAAAGTGCATGACATGCCAACTGTTTGTAGGTTTCTTGAGTAATGATTAATTTCTCAGATTCTATCAAGGGTTCGGTCACTGTTTATGGATGATTTCCTCATATTATATCACCACTTTTGAGTTATTTTCCCAGATTCTTTCCCATTAGAAACCTTCTTGACATTATATTTTCCCAATGATATTCATATTCCATTAACCACTAGTTTCCCATTGAATCACCATTGAATCACCGTTGAATCACCATTCTTCCCATCGAATTTCCATGAATTTCACAGGTCGAAGAACGTCTCGCTACAGCGGCTGGGCGCCTTTCAGTGACCTTTGGCGAAGTCGGAAGGGCGAAGTGGTGAAGTCGGGGGGTCATTTCCGACATCGGTGAACATGGGTTACCCTTTGGTAATGACTAACGGTGGATTATAGTGGTATAACCATAGGAAAACCATAGGAAAATGGTGGTTTACCCTCTTTGCGAACTGGAAAGATCCACCATTTTTATATAATGAGTAAATCCACAATTTCAACTGGGCCATTTTCAATAGCAAACTGTAACAAATTACCAGAGGGTAATTCTATAGAAATAAGCCACAGGATTTTCTATGGGGTTTTTCCCATGGGTGATTTTTCCATGAACTATAAGGGTTTTATAGATGATGTATGGGTATGTCTTCAGAATAGGGCATCCCGACATCCTGTGATTAGTCACTAGTATCCCTATTCAATTATGGCAAGTTGAGGGCATACACCATTTTCTGACAAAGCCATATAGAAATGAACCACGGGGTTTTCCCATGGGTTATTTGTTTGAGGGTTTTTTGGATGATTTAATGGATAACAATAGAATATGCGAAAGTGATGATACATCAATTATACATGGAAACTTTTTCTTGGGGGAGATTCTTTGCATGGTTTCAGCAATAAAACTTGTTGGATTTGTTCAAGTCTATAGTGAGATATAAAGGAAAACACACATACAAATGGACATATCGCATATGGGATTTACATAGAATATAATATGATATAATATGATATAATCATATTTGACATATCGTTACAAGGTACAATACATAATTTTCATAACATACCAAAAAGTACAACTGTACAATTGTATTTTCACATACCAAAAAGTTACAATACATAATTTTCACATCAATACAAACATGAAAGTATAACTGTATATGGGTGTGTCTGAAAATAGTGTACCCCTTTTTACCCAATGGTTTTGCTGATCATTATCCCTATTAAATGGCTATTTGTTTGGGAATATACCCCATTTTCAGACAAACCCAAATGGCTTTAGATGCTTATCTGGTTGGTGGTTTCAAACATTGTTTATTTTCCATAATATATGGGATAATCCTTCCATAATATACCCAGACAAACCCATATAGATAGAGCACTTGTGACACTTTTGCGCATCCACGACGATCCGATCCAGGATTGGTTCCGCTACGAGCTGCTGGGCCGGCACCGGCACCGTTCCGCGACGGAAGGCGGTGCCACGAGTGCCGTGGCGGCGGTGGGCTGGGTGGATGCTGACAGCTTCAGCCTGCGGAATCTGCAGGAACTCCTGGAGGCGCGGCTGGGTCAACTGATAGACTGGCTGGTGGTTTGAAACTATGGTTTATGGTATATAGATATAACATGATATAACTATAGTTAATGGGGATGATAATGGTTTATAAACCAACAAGCATGAATTTATTTTTCCATTCAGTTGGGAATGTCATCATCCCAACTGACGAACTCATATTTTTCAGAGTTGAAACCACCAACCAGCATAAGGGGTTGATATGTTTGAAAGAGAAGGGGTGGTTAAATTTTAATTAAAATCCAGCGAAAAGATAAGAGACTCGTATAAGGGGTTGATATATCATTGAGATATCCCAGGCCTTCCGAAGGCCAGGTTAAACTTGGCCGTTACACTAACAGCCGGCCGTTACCTAAAGACCATCGAAAACCCATCGTATTTTTGTTGATCTGGGGGAATCTTGGGATATATGTTGACATATATATGGGGAAAGCCACCAAACCCCACATACACCCCACAGCCTTGGCAACAACAGCTGCTCGTCAACCAATTTCAAGTCTATAAGCGCCAAGACTGCTTGAAATGACCAATGGTTCCAAAGATTTCAATGAAAAACCCGTGAAAAGACTACAACATACCCCAACACATGAGTAAAAATTAGGCGCAAGTTTTTGGTGGCTTTTCACGGGTTTTTCACGGCCGTTTCACGGGTTTCTCACGGTCGTTTCACGGACTTTTCACGGTCCAGATTTTGTGGGACATTTCAGGTGGGTACTTTCACCAGATCATATTCTATTTTGCATTTGGTGACATCATGATCTAAGATGCAAACGTTTGCGCAGAGCCCGTGCTCCCAGGCGCATTTTACTTGCATCGAATTGAGCCAAATGTTCAAATGGCCTTTTTATCCACATATGTATTGACCATTATTTCCCAACATGACATGTGAGCTTCCTGGACAAAGTATGTAATGGTTGTAAACATAGCTATGTAAAGGAGCATCCTCCAACAGCCAGGTTAAACCTGGCCTGTGCTTTCTTTCGTCCTTCTGCTACGCAGCCTCCCTTTCCTTCTGAGAAGGAATTGTGGATGAACATGTCCTTCAGAGGCGATGATGCTTAACCTGGCCGTCAGTAAAGACCAGCTTAAACTAGGTCGAGGAAGCGCTGGGTATGATTGATATGTGATGGGCCAGAACAAATTGCTGATGTGTGGTGATGGTTCCTGAGATAGAACAAGTCATGGGATGATACTTCAGAAACGAAGCATTCGTTTTACGTATCCATATTCCAAGCAGATGATGCCCCAAGAGGTCGGCCCCGTGCCGTCAGGTGGTGATGTTTGGTGATATCACCACATCCATTCACTTTGCGTTGCAGTATGTCCATGTCCCAGATCATCTGGAGTATTCTCCTTAAAAAGTAATTGAATAGATTTGGATAGGAACCATTGGATATATAGGCCAAATAATATTTGTTGGTCACAATTTCATCATTGCTGGCAAAGATCCTACTTCCTCAATCAAACTTATTTTTTGGGCCAAACTCTTCATGTAACTTGTTGAAATCATTTAACATCTTTCATTTTCTTCACTCAAGATCCCTTGTTTGTTTGGTCTAAATCATAAAGATCCCGTGTTTCTTTGGTCTAAATCATCAAGATCCCTTGTTTGTTTGTTGGGTCTAAATAATAAAAATCCCAACTTAAAATAACCCCAAACCCTCCAAAATCCCAACTCATGTTGTTCTGCGAAAACTTCCAATCAAAATAATCCAAAATCATCAAAAATCATCAGAAATCATCAAAATCCCACTTTTTTTTTTGAAAACTTCCACCCCAGGCGGACCAGTGTCCGCTGCTGCTGGGCAGCGAGCGGCACCGCAGGGATCGGCGGACCCTGGGCGCTGTGGTGCTGAAGGTGCGGGGCCACAAAAACATTGGTGGTAATTGGCATTCATATTCCCTCCGGTGATGGTAATTTACCATATTTTGAATAGTGGGTAGTCATATATGATCATAAGCCTCCCGTAATTTGTTACATAGCTATTGGAAATATTTGAGGGTTTCCATAGCCACGGGGGTACTCAAATGGTTGGTTTTCAATGGAAAACCCATCTATAAATGGATGCTTACTGTGTATCATTTTGTACCATGCTACCAACTTGTATAATCCATGATACCCCATCAACCAATGGTAATCAACCAATCGTAATTCACCAATAACCCGACTTTGAATTATGAATGAACCAACAAATTAATTAGGTTTTCTGCAATGAACATCATATCTTAGGAAATTAAATATATGTGAGGCCGTGTGAACCAATGCGAAACTTACATCTAATTAAACTTTGCGACAAACATGTCTTAACTAAATAGTTTTAAAGAGAGTTTTCACGGGCAAACATACATTATGGGAAACCTAGCACGCATAACAAATTGCAGCCCACGAACCCGAATGCAGTTACGTGAAACACTTTTGTGAAACAAGTTATTTGAAAAGTCTTGTATTTTTTTCCCCTGTTACCGTACCAGTGCACTATAGACTGTGGAATGTGGAATGGGGTGGAATGCAGAGTGTGGAGTGTGAAGAAAGTGGAGTGTTGAGTGGGGAATGTAGTGTGTAGAGTGTGGAGTGGGGATTGTGGAGTGTAAAGTGTAAAGTGTGGGGTGGAAAGTGTGAAGTGTAGACTGCGAAGTGCTAAGTGTAAAGCGGAAAGTGTAGAGTGTGGAGTGTAAAGTGTAGAGTGTAAATTGTGGAGTGTGGAGTGTAAAGTGTGGTGTGTAGTGTAGAGTGTGGAGTGTGGAGAGTAAAGTGTAAAGTGTGGCGTATGGAGTGTGAAGTGCAGAGTGTTAAAGTGTAGAGTGTAGAATTTGGAGTGTAAAATGTAGAGTGTAACGTGTAAACTGTAAAGTGTGGAGTGTAAAGTGTTGAGTGTAGAGTGTGGTGGGGTGTAAAGTGTAGAGTGTGAAGTGTGGAGTGTGCAGAGTAAAGTGTAACGTGTTGAGAGTAAAGTGTAAAGTGGGGGTGTAAAGTGTAAAGTGTAAAGTGTAAAGTGTGGAGTGTAAAAGTGTAAAGTGTGGAGTGTGGAGTGTAAAGTGTAGAGTGTGGAGTGTGAAGAGTAGAGTGTAAAGTGTAAAATGTAGAGTGTAGAACGGAGTTCGTTCAGCCAGCAAAGCAACGTAAATGGTCATGATGATTTGGTACCAGCAAGTTTATGTGGTAATATTCACGTAGCACAACTCGTAGTTTCCAAAATAAAACCTTGTTTTTACTGGACATAATGTGGCATACTCCTTTGCTGTTGGTTAATCAGGGATGGATGACCATCTGACCATATCTCAAATATAGATCCTAGGATATCCAAACTTGACCATGGCGCTAATCCTCACGATGATGTTTGCACTTCTGGGAGTGCCCTTCTTGGGCGATGGCTAGTTGATGCTTTGATGAAAATCATGGAACCTACGAAAAAAATAGGTAAAACAAACCAGAATCCAACCGAACATGCTATAATGCTTCTGGGCCAAACGGAACATTTGTTTTCCTGTTGAAAATCAACCCAAAAATCCATCATATATCCATCATATATCCATCATATGGATGTGTCCCAAGTCATGGGTTCCCATCATCCAAGTCATTAGATCTTGAAACTCCTGGTTCCCATCATCCCCCGCGGCGACCGGGTGCAGGGCACGGACGCCGAGCGCTGGTCGTCCGCCTGGTCCTTCGCACCGGTGAAGCTCCGGGAGTTTCACCGCTGGAGCAAGGCGTGGAGCTACCGGGATGGTCCAGTTTCAACGGATTCTAATGAGGAGTATATCAGTATATCCCATTAAAATAGTATATTCAATAGTATATCCCCATTAATATCGTATATCAGTATATCAGTATATCAGTATATCAGTTATTATAATAGGAGGAGTATCCCCAATATCCAATAGATTCCAATAGCATATTATCAATGGGGCTATGTAAGGGCTATGTAAGGGGATATTCGGATATACCCCCAAAATATGGCCAAAAACATGGTACGTTTACGTACCTCCATTTTAGGATCCTGGAGATCTCCCATTGATATTGCATATTATGGCATATAAATAATTTGATATTGGAAGAACGGTCTGTAGTCATGGGTTACTTGGAAGATCTTGGAAGTGCAGCGAACTAAGTGGATAGATTCTTTTCTACCATAGTTCTAGGGGTTATATCCCAACTTATATCGTGGCCAACATTTTGAGCAAGGCCTTGACCCAGAAGTCGCGAGTTTTTGCGAGTGAACAGTAAGTGCTTAGATAATACTTGGGATTACCTAGTTAATAGTGAATAGTGGTTAATGTGGTTGTAGCCAGTTAGTATCACCTAGTTAATATCACTCTGGTTGGTGTTTTTTTCCAATAATATATGGGATAATCCTTCCCATTGACGTTCATATTTTTCAAGGTGGTTGAAACCACCAACCAGCACTGTTATCACAACTGGGGTTGATAGTTAATATCCACTCAAATGGGATAAGCCTAGGAAATGGGGACTTGCGAACACCATATGCGGGGATGGTATCCAGCAAGGATGATTTGGCATTTTCTGAGAGACTTGGATGGAAAACTGACCCAAAAATGGATGATGTCTTAAATAGACTCCCAACACGCTCCACTTGTAACGGTTGCCTCTTTGCAATTTCTTTTTGTTCGTGGGACAAGTTTTGTGTAGCATAACCAGCTAGAAATGAGGATTCTGGGCGTTTCATGGCGGAGCACAGCATGTTGGAGTTGGGACATGTTGGGACCCCTGCGAGCCTCAACGTTGAATCCACCCAACCTGAACACACATAATTACCAATCTCATGGTTTGTACCAGCGATCTACATTTGCGTTTGTCAAAAAAACGTGATGTATTCCCCAAGATACCTAGATCCACCTTGTGGCTGAAATAAGTGCCTTTTCCAATTGTGGCTGAAATGTTGGCCGTCACCTCTGGAAAACGCCGTCATGAAAAATAAACGCCGTGGCTCAACAAAAATGCCGTCAGATTGAGAGTGAACCATGATTTTCCAATCTATGTGTTGAATCCCTTTGAATTCTGAATGGTTAAGATGTTTGTGGGCCCGGACTTCAGTGGCAAGTGATGCCCATGATACATGGGAGAGTAAAAACGTTTTCATCCCAAACCTTAAGCCAAGACCCTTCAAAAGTTTTATTTCAAAACATTCAAAACCCATGTAAAACAGAGTACGGGGATTTACGCCGTAATTATGCCAATTTACGCCGTAACTTGGGAATGTGTTTTTGGGCATGTGTTTACTTTTTCTGAAAAGTACTTTTTGGATCTTTTTGGATTCTTAGTGGCAAGCATCATGGACTGCTAACAACCTTTTTGCAACAGCAGGCTGTCACCGGTTTGGCCAAAGCACTGTAATTGACTTTAACTACCCTTGACCAAAATGATGGACGTGGAGAAATGAGCCAAATCTTTGGCATAAAGAAATGCCGTAGCCAAAGAAATTGCGCCGTAGTACGGGTAAAGGCTACTTTCTGCTAAAAGTGCCGTGTTCGAGGTTCTAGGATTCTAGGTATTGCCGTTGGGTCAAATGATGACAACATAGATACGCTGCTTCCTTTTTAAAATTTGTTCTATCTTGTTTTCTGTGAAAATAGGGTACCCCCTTTGAATACATTGCTTTAGCACTGTTTTTTGTTTTTAGAAAAAATGCAACTCTAGAGTCTAAGCAATTTTAAGACATTGCCAACGATTTTGTCTTTAGGCAAAGCCAAATTTCCTTGGTAACTCCCATCCCAGACTCCCATTGTTGCCATTGCTGGTTGAGAGTCACCATGCCCCATGAATCTCCAAATTTGACCCAACAAAAACATCAACATGGGTAAATAGAATCATGACCGCACTGCTAAGTCATTGAAATATTGCATGAACTTATGATTACCCTCTAGTAAACGTTTACAGTTTGCTAGTGATAGTGAAAAAAAATCCATTTGACATGGGAAAATCACCATTTTTCATGGGTAAATCAACATAAATCCTTTCTATTTCGACTGGGCCAGCTATTCAAGTTCGCAAACTGTGAATGTCATAACCAGGCCGGGTTTTTTTAGTGAAGTTCACCATCCAAAAAAAATTCGTGTTATTTCCGGGTAAACAAAGAAGTGAATTTTGTTGATCCAGATATATCTCCAATATAAAGTGATGAAATATTATTAGTAACACTTAATACAGTAATTAGATCACTAATTATAGATCACTTAATGTAGTGATTTGTTATATCTCCACATATTATATCACTAAAAAAAAAAACGCAATCCCAGTATTGCCAGTACTGGTTGGTTAAACTCCCGCTGGTCAAAGCCCTTTTTTGTGGTTGGTTAAATCACTATGTCCATCCCGGAATCTGAGCCCGGCCACATATGACTGGCTGATTTCGCAGGGTTCTCTGGACTTGTCTCGAAACTGAGATCCAGTTCAGTAAGTGGGATGCACTAAACCACTAAACCACGCCCTTTTCCATCCAAACATGTGTGTCATTTGACATCTCATTTTTGCTTCTTAAACCCGAAAACATGGGGCACTTGTTTAAATGACAATCTTCACAACACCCCATCGCCATTTCGTGTTGGTTAAATCCAATAAAATTGGCTCCTGGAAAAATACCAGTTCTGGCTGGTTGAAAAATCACTGTGCGTTGCTCGGCTCATCATGTCAGAGATTGTCAGAGGCTTTCCAAGGATATTCCACCAATAATAGTGGTTATAATACCAATAATAGTGGTTATATGATGGGATGATATGATGGGATTATAAATAACCATGTTATACTCGATTTATAGATGGTTTTGAGCTTTTCCTATGAAAAACAAACTATTGAATAGATGATCATATTCCCATTTTTTAAAATCATTTGCTGGGTTTTTATACATGAATGAAACAAACTCTATATCAGACATGTTTAATCTCATTATAGATCCCCATCAAGTCCCATTTTTCAGATGATTTTCCTAATATATTCCCATAAATGTCCATGTTGTCAGATTATTTTCCCATAATTTTGCAGGATAGATCTGACACATCTCCAGGCCCATCCGGACCTGTGCCTGGTGACCAACAACCTCCTCCTCCTCCGTCGCGCGGTGCCGTCGTCCGTTGAGCCGTGCCGCGAGATGTTGCGCTGCATGGCGGATGAGATGCGCAGCGCATTGCGGAGACGCTTGGCGTTCTGAAAGGGTCATGGAGGGCATAGAAGTTGGCTTTAGAATGGAGGATTTAAGCAAGCAAAGTGGTGATTTACTGGGACTTGATGGGATTTAATTGGCTAAGTTGGTTCTGACTATAATTGACCAGAATAATTATATGGAAAAGTGGTATAGAACTGGGGTAGAATATGTTTTCTTAGCAGTTGATTCTTGTGTTTTTATGCCCATCGAGTAACTCGAGCAAACATTTTTGGTGCACCTGGGCGGATTGTTGCATCACTGCATCACCAGATGTGTTCGTGGTAAGATTCCTTGATTTTGTTGAGGAAAAGTTACAAGGATCGCATATTGAAGTATATATGGTTTAATAGAGACACATAGAATCCATGATTTTGTTTAACAAAGAAACAACACACCAATGAAAAGACATGTATATAATTATATAAAATTATATAAACATGTTTGTTTTATAAATTTGAACGTTTCCACATATTACATCTTACTGCATACTTTAACTGAACCAAACACTTGATGTCCTTCAGTTTTATCCCAGTTTTCCAATGGCTAAATGCAAACTTGTCCCATTCATTTATCATCAAATGGTTGGGATTCCATCCCAAGTATAATCATTGGATCCGTACTCCTACTCATGTACCATTTCTCATTCATTGGTGACTATATCCCATGATACTCCGAGTCACAAATTTGTAATATGTCAACCCCAAAAGATAGACACAAAATTAATCACGCTTTTAGAATCGGACTTTTTGGCATCTTCTTGGGTGTTACTATGACCCAAAACATGTTTGTTTTTTTCACATGTTTTCTTACTTGTGCTAAACGTAGGGAAGGGAATGATCCACTGGCTAACTATCAATAATCCCAGCAACCCCCAGCAACCCATCCATTCCCGTTTAGCACCTGCCACCCCGAGGCGGAAAGCTGCAAAGTGGAACGCATGGCATGACGCTCCTGCAGCGGGCCGTACGCCAGGCAAGATCTGGGAAGTTTTGCAAGGGCATTAAACAAGAAACACAACCAAACTGGGAAGTTAACCTCTGGATACCTCTGGGAATTCAACAACTCGCGAACTGAAAATCATCATTTTCCATAAGTAAATCACGGAAGTAAATGGGCTATGGCTTGCATAGCCATATCAAATCACAAGTGACCTCAACGGACAAAGTTGGGGTTTTCATGGGGGTTCATAGGGTGCGTGTGTATACGCAATTCTTAGGGTTTGTACGCACAGGGGATATAGTGGCGAAATACAACAAACAATACCAAAACGTGCCAAAAACACAAATTTATTCAACCAAAATGACGATGAAAACAATAGATAAGGGAATCTATTAAGGATATAGTGTCAACTCTCATAATTTAAATAAATAAGATAATTATATATAAGGTTTAGGATATTTGCCAAGCAGCAGTTTCAGCTTGTGAAGAAATTGCATTGAATCCCAGTGCAGCCTGCACCTGCCATCCACATGGCTCATGTGCAGATCTTGGGTGACAAGCTCCAAAAGTCAATGGGGGCCACGATATGAAACAACGACCCGACTGGCAGCTAGAACAATCCATTGCTTGGACCTGATATGATTCACCTGGCCATGATATGAATGACAGTGAATGATGTGGTGATGCTTTTTGCTGCAGACTGATTTGGGTTCCAATGTCTGTCACATCGCTTCCGCAATTCCTAGGAACACAGGGGTACGTTTTTGAATAAAAAGGGGGAAGGGATTATTCTTCCAGCGTTTGATATGGATGCAGTGATTTAGACGTATACACTGTACACCTTAATTTCCCGCGAGTCAACGGGAAAACGGATGACAAACCTTGGGATTGGGGGGTACCTTTTTAAAAAAAGATCCGAAACAATGGTCACATTTCCACAAGGGTGACCAACACTTGTAGGCTGGACCACGTCGAGTGCGGATACTTCATTGGTCCGTGTTCAATCCGGTGCAGGCGCCAGGGAGAACTGTGCCAAAAAAACATTGCCAGGAACCAACAAGACAAAATTAGTGTTGCATTGTTTGTGGTTTTCTTTTGATTTTCTTGACCAAAACATGATTTGTTCCATTTTTTGTTGCTTAATCCACAATTTACATTGTAGCTTGTTAAACTCACAATGTTCGTCAAATTTTACCAGGTTTCCCCAAGTTTAACAGGCCTCTCAATGTTCAATTGATCCCTCAGTTGTTCCAGATGTTTGCGATGAAAATTTTGATGAGTCCAACATATTGAGTTCCAACATGTTTCAGAAAAAAATTAGATCTCAGCAATTAACATCCCAGCTTTTCTCCAGAGGTTTCATATGAAATCATGGGATTTTCCCACGAAGATCCCAGAAATCATCATTATCCCATAAAATCCATATGTTCTTATCCCAAAATAATGATAAACCATGATTATCCTATGATAATCCTATGATAATTATGACAATCCCATTATTATCCCATAAAAATAACATTTTCTTCTGATAATCCTATGATCATCCCATGATTCTCACCATTTTTTCCCACCATTTTTTCCGGGCGAAACGGCGAAACGCCAGGCCACTGAGGCGTCTCGGCTACACCGCTGTTTGGAGGGCCACGACGTGGCGCTGTCGCAGAAGGCTGTGGCGCTGCACATCTTCCGCCAGGCGCCGGTGGGGAGTTCAGCAATGGGATTATCCATGGTTAATGGTTAATAATATCAATGAATGGTTATATAATGGGATAATATGGGATAATTAATGGGATGATTAATGGGATGATTGTGAGTAATAGTAGTTGTAATGGGACAATTAATGGATGTATAATGGATAATTAATGGGATAATTAGTGGATAATGGGATATCATACTTCCCATTATAACCATTTTAATAATATCAATGAATTGGAATATCATACTAGTGATAGTAATCAGATACTACTATTACTCAATTACTCATCATCAATGGTTGTATAATGGGATAATTAATGAATGTAATAGGTGATAATCCCATTATATGGGATTATAATAATAGGTTTTATATGGGATTATCCATTATATGGGATTATCCATAATCAATGAACGGTTGTATAATGGGATATTTTTTTTATGGGTTGATTATGAGCACTAGTAAGTGGAATTGGATATCATACTAGTAATATTGTTATCCAATGATATGGGCAAATAGAAATAATAGTAATAATCCATTAATTTAATCTAAATTAATAGTTGTTAATTATTAATCCACTGGTATCCATTGTTTTTCATTGTTTTTAATCCAATAATTAATAGGACGCTGAGAATGCGATAATTAACATAAATAATCGTAATAAGTAATAATCCATTAATATAGTTATTAATTGTTAATAGTATTAATAGATGGTTGTATAATGGGAAAATTCATGGGATAGTTTATCCATATCCCATTGATATCCAATACTTAATGGGATATGGACTAATAATGATCAATAGTACTGGGATATGATTCATGGGTAGTATATTGTTATGGAATATGATAATCCCACTGATGATGACAAATAGAAATACAATGGCATATAATACTGGCAATATTGTTTTCCAATGATATGGATTGATAGAACTAATGATAACCATCCCTTAGTAGTTTTTAGTTATTAATCCACTGTTATCCATTGTTTTCCACTGTCATCCACTTTTATTAATGCGTGCGGATTGACTTGCACTGTCAATTCCCTGACCCACATACGTTGGGTTCATGCAGTGCTAAGTAGTTCCTGTTGATGGTTGATAGAATTAATGGTAATGCAACGGCTAAAGTGGGAATATGAATGCTTGATGGTAATCCAAGGGACAAATATGAGATACTACGCCAACTTATACAACGTTGACAAGTTGACAATGCATATCAATGGATAGTGGGAATATGTGGGATAATCAATCAGATATTTAATGGATCAATGGCATGCATGGTTTTATTGATGGCACTTGCGGGAATATCACAGGGACACAGTTTTAACCCATTGGTGATTTCATCCATCAAAATGTTGATGGTGATGAATGGGATTGTAATGGCTTAATGATGGTTAATGATTACTGATTCAATGCGATATTCAATGGGGTATTCAATGGGATATGCCTCTGGTGTCGTTAAACGTGGCTAGCTGGAAAATCCACCATTGGGTTTGATGATTTTCCCAGCAAGAAACCTCCATTTAGTTCGGGGATTTTCCCGCCAGCCATGTTTGAGGACAATATCCTAGAGATATAATCAAAATATATAATTACATGGGGATATGGTGGTCAGTGAAAAGATTGTGGAACACAATGGGAACATTTTTTGCAAGAAATATGGGAGTTAAACAACCAAAAACGGGATTGAAGCAACCAAGACTGTGATTTATATAATTTGCTAAAACGGTGATTCCAAAATGGGGATAGGCTCTCTAGTGGGGAGGGAGCAAAGGAACTACAATCAGAGTCTCCCAACCATATGTGATAATGGATCAAAACCTGTCAACGTACTTCATTTTAATCATATTCGGGTAGATGATCCAACTACCAGCTATGTCGATGTGTACAGGATTTTGACCCGCAGCTTGATATGGGGGTATAATGGGGAGATCTACAAGATATGGCCTTTTTGAAGCTCCGCATCGGAAACTTCCCCCCGTGGGATGCACATGAATCATTCACATATCCTGCAAACTCGTAAAAAAAATAATGGACACACATTCTCCCCGTGTCCTGGTTCAAAAAATCCGGGGGTGTAAGGTAGAACAGGTAGAACGGCCGAGGTTTGTCATTTGTCGTTACAGGATGGTGAGCCAACCAAAAATGCTGAATAATGTTGGTAGCAACCAAAAGTCATCAACCATTCCCAACTTCACCATTTTTATAGGTGGTATGGTTACCATTCCCAAATGGATGATTTATTGTTTTACCCATATGGCTATGAATCAATACCTATTAATACCATTTTTAGAGGGTTATTCACATCCATAAATCCCAGCTATTTTGATGTGAACTACAGGGGTACTATTGGTTTTGACACACTGCCATATGATTGTTGTTGCCCGAATCTTTCCGCTTCATCGTATAAACCATTCCCAAATGGATGATTTGTTGCTTTACCATGTTTTACTCATGTTTTACTCATATTACCATGAACCAACCTTCACCCCATCCGAGTTCCTTGGTCCGTCCCGCAGGTTCGGGACGAGTGGGTCAAGCTGGGTACCTCGCAGCTGGAGAACTGATAGAAACTAACCATACCTAAATACATATATACGTATATTATGTATAATTATGTATATATAATGGTAAATAATAATGGGTTAGGTATGGGTTAATGTTAATATGGTAGTCATGGGATATTGGTAATAATAGTAAATAGTCATGACTATCTAATGGTAATAATGGATAATCATGGGATATTGGTCAAGTTGAGACACACCTTTTTTATCACCCAAGTGTTTGAGACCGGGAGATCTGACTAGTGGTTTGGAAATGTTTCAAATTCAAGCGTTGTTTATTTGTTTATTTATTGACATCAATTTTCAGTTTTTTCAACCCAACAGAGCCGGATGATGGTCCTAATCGACTATATAACTATATATATAGTTTCTAATGGAGCCCCCCATACTGCTTGATCAAGTCTATATCATTAGATCCCAGACAAAGGGCATCAGAGATGGATCAACAACTTCATGCAAAAAGGACCCGGCGAAATCCGCTCCCCTTTTTCGACTAGGCAACTAAGTGGGTTTGTCGAGAAATGTGGTATACCTCCCAGCCATTGACTAATGTGGTGAAGGTTCTTAACTATTCTAGAAAGATTTGCAGGCACGCCATGGCACGCGCCCATTTTCAGAGAAGCCCAAATGGGTTTGTCCAATGTTTTCCCCACACAATTTGCCATTTGAGGGGGTTTATCAGTTTATCACCCATTTCAACGGTGCCAAATCACTTGAGCCGCAATTGGTCATATTTTTTATTGGTAAATATTTGAAATGAATAGCTTTATCTTTGGATATCTTTGGTAAATATTTGAAATGAATAGACACCAGACATGACCCAAATATTCAAATCCCAGGTTTTGGGTAGTTCACAAATGTTCACATGGACCCGAGGTGATCATGTGCAAAGGATTGATTTTAGGGACAATGGGTACACACTGGCTTGGAACATCCACTACCAAATCTTCGTGAAAACCGTGTGCAAAATGACATGCTACCGGGTTGTGTCACACAAAACATTATCAAAGCGTAAAAACAGCAGAGAAAGATACCATGAAATCTATCATAATCAACATATATATATTGTTCGAACACTACCAAAAAGACAATATAACATGGTTGAGTTGTTTCAATATTATTCACATGAACGCATCCCACATACTGTGCCTTAGAGGATCACCGGGTTTCAAAGCCAAAGTGGGGCCAACGAAATCACTGTGGTGAACAAAACTCCAATGTCACTATGGTTTATGAATGTTTATGATACTTCTAGCTGTAGTATTCATGGGGTGAAACTAAAGCAACAAACAAAAATCATGGGGGCTCCCCACATGGTATCCGTGGTATCCGATCCTCCAAGTAGTGTGGGGAATATCTCACTTGGATGATCCCATGCTTCGTAACTACATCGGTGACGATCTATGAATTGATCATTGTTTGATGATAGTAGTCATGTCAACTATCTATTGATAAAGGTTGTATCATCATCTAAAGGTGATTACCTATGAATAGATAGAAATTGATTTATCTAGAGTCTAGAGGTTATTATATATATATATACATCTTTTAATTCATCATTTTTTTGTCTGATGATATATCTATTTACTCCGTGGGAAACTAAGATGGCTATGGACAAATGACCCATAGAAACAGATGATTTACAGATGATTTACCTATTAAAAAATGGTGATTTTCCAGTTCGTGATGCTAAAATGTCCAGAGAATTTACCATTTTTCTCCGAAAATTTGGGACCATGAATCCAATGGTCCCATTCTTTGTTGCTAAGGTTTGCCCATGCCAAAGATGATGCCACGGAAACAAGAAAAGCCGAACCAAGGTTTCGTTGGGTACGGAGAGATACGGAGAGAATGGCATGATTTTTTTAATGGTTATTTTATGTTATCATTATGGAAATCTATGGTTTTTATAGGGTATATCATGATTAAACAATGGTAAATAATGGTTATTATCAGTAACTATAGTTACCATCTGGTTATTTAACATAGCCATGGTATAGATGGCCCATAGAAATAGATGGTTTACCTATTAATAGCATGGTGATGGATGATTGTTACCCTATGGTAAATAAACAGTTGGACCTTGGAAATCACCAATTTGTAATGGAAACTAATCTTCCAACCCTAATGACTGCCAGGGTCTATGTCAATTTACTGGAGGGTAATGGTTATTTTTAATGTTGTCATTTTGTCATCATAAAAATCTGGATCGTTGCCCCTTTGTTCTTTCTAAGCACCAGTAGGTTTTGCAGAAATGATATACATGATAAACTATATGATAAACACGGACATTCTTTTAAATTGTATCTAATTAACGTGTTAGCATCATTTAACCAACATGAAATATGGACGATTTGACGCGATTTGAGGTGAATTACCATTCGGAAATTCAGCCCCGACGTATTTGGCGTTGGTTTTGGCAATGGGGATATGTCTCGCATGCAAATCAAGAAATAAAAAAAACAAAACTGTGCAAGATCAAAATGTGACATTTGCCAAATCTGTGTTTAATCTGTGTTTCATGGTTTGCATGTTGACGTGTCTGTTTTGCTTCTAACACAGCCATGAAATTGAAGATCGAACCACCCAAAAATGGCTACGAATATGGACAGGCCGTCATTTTCTAGGGCCCCTTTGATGGTACATTCACTTAAATACCATGATTATATATATATATCATGTATCTACAGTATATATATATTATTCACATGTTCCCCGGTTCCCCCCCTATGCGGATACATATACCATAGTTACTAACCAGCTACCATTGTTTTGGCAGGGTATCTAAGATTCTCCCATGGCATGGCGATTGCGCGAAAACGTAGGTGAACTGGCCGCTGTGGCGACGCCCAAAAGCGGTGGCTTGCTGGACGGGTGAAATGGAATAAGGGATTGGTTTCATTTCATAATCCACATGAGCTATGGTCAATACTCATGGTTGATAACCATTAATAGGGGCTAGTCATCCAATGGTTCATAGGGATTTATAATAACCATTATAAGGATCCTTATTATGGATGGGATGACCTTCAACCATATAGTGAGTATTGACCATGGCTCACATATACCCAGATCATGCATGTTTTTTGAATATATTGATGATATGCCGGTGAAAATCAAAAACGCCCGATCAGTACATGTCACTCCCATCGTTCCAAAAATGGCCCAGAAACAGTTGCTGGTTGTTGCCATTTTGCCGTGTTGGATCGTATTGAATAAACATGTTGGTTTCTGCATGTGCCATGTTCCTGTTGGTAAACAAAATGTTGGATGCCAGTGCACCATTCTGGCGTAGCTGGATGATGGTAAAGGAGCGTAGCTGGATCATGGTAAAGGAACGTATCTCGGCTTGTAAAAAAAACTTTAAGTGTGGGTGGTTGTAACAACATCTAACAATTCGAATCATTTTGACATAAATCAATATGGGTTTGTCTGAAAATAGGGTATATTCCCAATTATAGCCATTTAATAGGGATAATGATCATTAACCATTGGGTTTAGGGGTACACTATTTTCAGACACACCCATATAAAACATCATAAAACATTTATTTCTCTTAGGTTCAACAACTAAAAACCATGGTGCTTGGAGCAGCCAAAAAAAACAAATAACATTCACCGGGCTCCGCAGGAGATGCTGAACGCCTCCCGTTGTCTGACGCAGGCGTTGCCGGAGTTCACCCAAAAATCGGTTGATTTCTTGGTATTATTCGAAACCATGGTTTTTGGTAGGGAAATTCCACATCTAGGTACCATTTATATAATGTATGAGGTGTGAAATATATTTCTTGTTATTGACATGTATTGACATATTACCTCATGATCATTTGTAGGTGTTTTTCTTTCTGACATGTTAAAAAACAATGCATACATAATTTTATATATTGGAAGAACATTTGAAGTATCTGATTTATGTAGTTCATATATCACCATGTTTCATCAAGACGTGGAGTAAATGAAGGGTATTGCCATCATCAATATCCACATAGGAATATCAGCGACAAACATGTGGTGTAGAATACCCTGCGGTCAACCAACTTGGTGTTTATGGTGTGATCATTTCTGAACTTTGTTACCCATAAAGAGCATGCGTGGTTTTCCTCCCGTCTTGCTTCTTCAGCTTGGTGTCATCATTTCTCTTGTTCCGCCCTTGCTCAACCCGCGTCATGCGAGGCTGCCTAATCCTTGTTATTTTTGGAGCCTTCATTCAGATAGCACTCACGTTTTATGAATATTTCTCCTGAACCATCGATATGCCACCTGTTTTTGGGGGTGTTCCTGATTCATGCAGGACTTTTTCCCTGTGTACAATCTTCCAATCCCTTGTCAAATAATGTGGCTGCCTGGCTCAGACCCAACTAGAAGACTAGGGATTGCTGGCGATCTTATGTTAGTTACTTATCTACTTACATGTGTTGAAAAAAATGCCGATACCAGCCACGTCACATGCCGATACCAAAGGGATCCAATGGGTTTCTTTGGTTGAAACTACTCATTCTTATGGTAGGAACATAGTTGTTCCCGGATCACAGCCCATCGGATGTTGTTTCAAGAGGGGTATCATCAGGAGTTACTGTAAGCAGGATCATCCCATGTCAGTGAATGATAGCAATGATAAAGAGATCCCTTTATTGGGATAATAATTATGGGATAACTGATAATAGTGATATATATATAGACTTATATAGATATATATAATGATACTAATTGATACTAATGACAATATTGATAACGATAACTATGGTCAATTGGGATTGTCATTTTCTTCACCAGTTGAGATGTCAACAATAATTCCTAAGCAAGTGCTACTTGGGATCCAGTCATCCCCAGGTTTCAGCGCAGCTTCTGTCAGCGGAGAGTTCGTCCCGAAACGCCAAAAGGAGGTGCCCCTGGTGATTTCCCTGTGCCTCGTGGCATAGCTGCACCTCTCAGAGAGGGCCATATATCATATCTGGTTGGTGGTTTGGAACATGGCTTTGATTTCCCCATTTTCGTTTTGATGATGATCCAATCTGACGAAGTCCATCATTTTTCAGGGGGGTAGGGCTCAACCACCAATTAGATATATTGCCATGAATATTGAGTGGTTCACTTCACCAGACACCAGAAATCACTGCGGAAATCACAACGAGTTTTCGCAAGCCGCTCACGCCGCAACGAGACTTGAAGTTCTGGGAAGTTATGTTCGCAACGGGACTTTTGTCAAAGTCGGAGGATTTGATGTGTTCATTTTTCAGTTTAAACAACAGAAACAACGACCCAAAGTCACCAAAATTTCCTAAGTGACGGCCATTTTGGGGACATAAGACATGACACACAGCAGCTACTCAGTAGACTGATCAAACTTCAGTGTCCTGTGATATTTTTTCCACGAAACATCACGGTGGCCCTATGGTTTCCATGTCGGATTCTTGTCATCTTGGGGTGCTAGGCAACAAACATTGAGTTCGGAATGTGAGTTCAGGATAGATGTTGACATCTGATTTTCATCTGGCCATATCGGCTATTGTCAATAGCAAGTTGTAAAAGTTGTCACTTCTTGGGGTAGTATCACTAGCTTTGCTGATTCGTTTCATGCTTTTCCGTTGGTTCATCCACCATTTGGGGAAGGGCCTAGGCAAATCTAAGAGACATTTTTTTCAGATCTTGAAATCTGATGAAATCTGTTAGACTTCCAGTTGCCAGGTATGCAACCCCCAAATCCTTGCAGTAAACCTCAAAAGATACCATCACATGTGGTTAGTATGACTTTACCTTTCTATTATGTTTGTGATTACTATAGCAGTACATATAAAATCACTCAGGAACCATGATTACTGTCGATGAATCCAAAAAGTTGTGCACCAATTTTTTTCATATTTCTTCCACCGGAAAATCATACATACATATCTAACTGGTGGTTTGGAACATGTTTTTTTTTCCATATACTGGGAATAATAATCCCAACTGACTTTCATATTTTTCGGAGGGGTTGAATCACCGGCACCGTGGCGAACAGGAGAACGACCTCGTCTTCGATGACAAAGACTGACGAAGAGAAACGCCCGGAGAAAAATGTCGCATGGAGAGGGAGATGGGTTTGAACATGGTTTAAGCGCTAAAAATATGCTGAACACATTCCTGGAATCGTGGTAAATATGGATAAATATACGACTTTTACAAACATATCTTATTTATTTACTTATTTTACCAGGATATTGTAAGTAAATATTGGTAGATATGGTAATTTTACAAACATCTCTTATTGATTGCTACATACTGCTGACAGATCCGACAGATCAACCTTGAGCCAGAGATGAGGCGAAGTACATTTGAGTCCTTGTTGAACTGCTATTGTTGACCTGTTTATTGTCTAAAAAAGTAACACCAAGGATAGAAAAGGCATCACTATAGGAGGATGTTACTCTTCTATCTTTCGGGGTTGCTGTAATCAGAGTACGATGGAGCTGGATACGCTGACATGATGAAACCTTTGGCGTCCTGACAACTATACTGCAATTGAATAAAGGTGGATATAGCATGATACAGCCATGATTTTTCAACCGGGAGTTAAACCAGTTTTCAACCCCGCGAAAGGTGATGACCCATAAACATTGAGGGTGCAGAGCATGGCTAAGCATCAGTTGGTCATGTCCCCACGTTCATAGGGTTTTTCTATGTTTTTTTCTATGGTTTAATATCATGAATTAACAGTTTTCTATGGTTTTTCTATGGTTTTTCTATGGTTTTATATCATGTTGCATCCAATTTGTCGTAAATTTTGGCGAATTTTACCAATGCCACAGCTGTGGCACTCTGGCACAGAGCTCCCCTCTGGATTCCAATGGTAGAGCTCCCCAGCAGAGGCCACCATAAATGATTGTTATTTCAGAGGAAGCAAAGACCAGCCCTAGATCAGTAAGGTAGAGAAATGTCTAGAATATTTCATCATATTTCTGATTTTGGAAAAAAATAGTCCGACTGATTTGCATGAAATTGCCGAGGTTTTGCCGGTTGTACCATGGGTTACCATGGAATTTGCCTATAGATTTTGCTACTCTGATGGCGTAGCCTTGCAAAATGTGCCCCCCATGATTTGCGGTTGATACCATCTCGATGGTGGTGAAGAACATTGTTCACAACATGACCATGACATGTTGATATATCATCATATATCAGTTCATATCATCATATCATGTTGAAAGAGGGATACTTATAGATGATAAACATATATATCCCCATTCATATTGATACTGATATCATCATATACACTCTGGTAATTTAACTATAGCTTCATCTTCAATGGCCCATCAAAAAACATGTATTTTGCCATGAACATTGGCGATTTTTCATGGTTTTTTCGTACGTTTCGCCGAGTATCAGTCCCTGCAGCTGTTAAGCTCACTGGATCCCCAGTGGACGTCGGCCATGTCGGCCATGGCGCGGCGCGTGGTTTCGGCGACGCTGATGTTGACCACGTGGAGCACGTTGAGTGCGGCGGTGGACATGGACAAGACGGTGGGGAACAAGTTGCAGAAGGTGGGGCTGGGATGGGATGGGGCTGGTGATTTTTAGTGGAGAATATCTCCATGTTGAATGGGTAAAGATAGGTAAATTCATGTAAATCATCCGTGAATGGACCATTTTCCATAATTCGCTCGTAACTCTGGAAACTCACCATCTTTAGTAGGTAAATCCAGCTAAATCATCCATATGTCAACGGAGCGTTTTCCGCTATGTTAGATAACCAGATGGGAATCCTGAGTTAACTGGTGGTTTTGAGATTGTTGGAAACAAGCTGAAACCGTGGATGGTTGGGATATCCGATCAACCACCAAAAGGATGGGGAAGAAACCCAATAATGGGATGTTTACCACCTATCAACTGTTTGTTTCTCTGTTTTTTTGGCTTGAGAGTGTTGGATCCGATTGTTGCTGATGATTTTTCGGGATTTTGGCCGAAGACACTCTGGGCAAGTCTTGCTTTGACAGGTCAGTACTGCGGCGCATTTTCATCGGGGAAACGCATTGATTTTAGGGATCCCTAAATTCTGGACATTCTGGACACATCCAATGTATGAACCATCTGAATATATCTGGATATGAATAATTATAACTATCTGGATAACTATTGGGTAAGAATAATAATTATCTGGATAATTATTGGATAATTATTGGATAATTTTTGAGATGACCTCACAAATAAAGACGTCACTGGAATGATGGGAATTGGAATGAATAACGGATTCAGGGCATCATCCCCAAATGGCATGGCCTTACGATAACAGTGATAACAGCAGCTATTTTCAGGTAGGTAAATCATTGCAATTCAACCAGTACCATGCGGAATGTTTGTCATGATAGATGCATTTCTTCATGCGAAAATGGCCTTCGGGAGATTTCCAACAAAACCAGATCCTAAAAGATTTTGTAGATGTAGAGGATTCACACACGTGGAGCTCTACATATTGTTTACAGATCCAGATGTTTGATTATATCTTGGTGATATCCCCATGACAACAACCATGATTTTCCCCATGATTTTCCCCCTGATTTTCCCCATGGGCTTCTGATCTGGGCCTGGAAAAACACCTCCGTTCCGTTCCGATCTGGGCCAGTAGGCCAGTAGCCATTCCATGCTGGGTTGCTACCCCAAAATCCGATGGCTGATCAATGTTGATCATCATTTTAGCATTGGATTTGCCATACCCGTAGCGTATTCTTGCAATGTGGGGCCCCCTAGTTATATTTGTTGGTTTATGAAGTTTATTAACCCCCATTCACTACATGGTTATTATTAAAGTTGTGAGTATCATAATACTTCTCCATAGTTTACAGTACCATAGTTTACCATAGTTACCATAGCTGGTTGGTGGTTTGGAACGTTTGTTATTTTCTCATATTTGGAATAATCATCCCAACTGACTTTCATATTTTTCAGAGGGGTAGGTATACCACCAATCAGATAGTTACCCTCTGGTTATTTAATATAGCCATGACAAATCACCATGCTATTAATAGGTAAACCATCTATTTCTATGGCTCATCTATACCATGGCTATGTAACACATAACCAGATGGTAACTATAGTTACTGATAATACCCTCTGGTAAATTAACATAGCTATGGGAAATCACCATTTTTAATGGGAAAATCCACTATAAATGGTCATTTTCAATAGCTATGTTAAATTACCAGAGGGTAACCATTATCAACCATTGTTTAATCATGATATACCCTATAAAACCCATAGATTTCCATAGATGTCCATCAGTTGCGCTATGCGAAAAAAACGTCAGGTGAAGACCATCACTGAGCAGATTAACAACGCTTCTGAGGAGGCGAGGCGAGTTCGTGGCGACATCCAACCGAAATCTGATATGGTACTGGTTGATATTGGGTTAGTATATATTGATGATGGTTAACATTAATATCTATAATACGCGTTAGTAGCTATGTATCTACAATATATATATATAATCTATGATATGTAATATCATACGGGTTAGTATTGGTTAACAATGGTGAATGATGGTCAGCTCCATGTCGATGAACATGAGATTTCTTCGGTGATTTTCGACCGCCGCATTTGATTACCCGATGGTGTATGTATAATATCTTAGTATAATCTATTCAATAATATGTACATTATTTGTATGTATGATAGTGTACGTTGTATAATATCTTAGTATGTATAGTAGTGTATGTAGATGTAGAATACGTAGCTGGATTTGCTGATGATGATTTGTTTATTTTCAAAATGGGACAAAATGCTACTTGGATAATCGAGAATATTTTCTTGGTCCTTGAGCAAATCCAAGATATATACTATTGTATTGGAGCATATGGGAATATCATGGGAATGGGTCAAATGTGCATGTCTCAGCAGTGGATGGAACATATTGGACAAGGAAATTCACCCATGGGATATAACAGCAAATAAACCACTGCCACTGCTGAAAGCACATATTGGTTGATGATATGTTTCGGGAGTTACCCTCTGGTAAACGTTTACAGTTTGCTATTGAAAATCACCATTTTGATATGTAAAACTGTAAAACATCTATTTCTATGGTCCGTTTTCCAGTTCGCTATGTTAAATTACCAATGAATTTAGGGATATCATCCACGAGCTGGGAATCCCATTCACCAACTGATTTTTTATGGAATGTGGGAGGCTTCTCAAAATGCCATTAGTCAATTAACCTCTTAATTCTCGCAAAATCTTAAACCGTGTGAAATCCAATCCCAATTTATTTATCAATCTCCCGTTAAATCATCTGAAGTATCACATTGTTGCCCTCTGGTAAATTAACAGTTGGACCCTGATTTTATCACCAAATTTTTTTTATGGTTTCACTAGTCTTCCAACCCCAATGACTGCCAGGGTCTATGTTAATTTACTGGAGGGTAAGTCTTTTAAGTATCAATTCTCCCAGTTCTCCCATCACTTTCCGACTCGGGAGGTGATGGTGCTCCAGGACCACAACTGGTGACCTGGCAACGTTCAGAACGGTCGATAGTGGGAGTGATCCAATGGCTTTTGGATATGATGAGTGGTATGATATGATGGTTTTATATGGTTTTATATTTATGTATATCAATTTATATCTCCACATGATCAATTTATGTGGTTTTGATATGGGATTTTGCTGGGAAACGATCTAAAACTGAGGATATGATGGTTTTGATATGAGGGGGATATGGTGAGTGAAAAAGCCTGGCAGCCGGATGGTACCCAAAGTCATTGCTGCTTAGTGGATGTGTATTCCCCCAAATGTTTCAGCTTAATGGATGTGTATTCCCCCAATAGCTGCTTAATGGATGTAATAATAGGTTTTTGACCCATCCCCATATGTGGTGGAAAATAGTGAAATTATATACTGTAATAAATGAGGATGTAATGGTTACAATGGTGTGACAAATGAGCGAAGAAATTCTTTATTACCACCTATTTTTTGTGTAAATTGTGGTATAATTTACGGTACATGATGTAAAGACTTATAGAGTGGGAAATGATGGATAAATGAGGATATCATAGTGACAATGGTTGAATTTCCATGACATGAGGGTTATACTGGGATAGTGGGAATCTGTCCACAAATGAGCATATAATGGCTATATATATATTATTGATATATGATAATGATATATGTATATGTAGCTAAAGAAGAAAGGGTGATCATGGGTATCTCATGGGGTTATAGCATTTAACCATCAACAATGGGGATATGATATGGAAGTAATGGGCATTAACCATTGTAATGAGGATATATACGACCAAGTTTGGTGGATGAACATCCACGTATGCCATTCTATACCAGCTATTTGATGTGAACAGAAAGGGTACTGTACCAGAGGTTTGACTGCCTAACTGGGATGGGTTTGAATTTCGGAGCTTAAAAGTTCCCAGGTTTTAAGTTTATTAAGATGTTCTGTTGAAATTTCAAGACGTCGCAAAAGACATTCTATAGGTGTTGGTGTGGAGACTTTCCCCACAAGATGTGTGCGTGAAACATTCCAAGCCAATGTTGGGTCCGTTTTGTATGAGCAAACTCTATACATTTGGGTCCCATCAAGTGTCCTAATTTTTTCATGGCAGATGCAGAATTTGATGGATGGAATCTCATGTTAGTGTGCAAAAGACCCCACATCTTTTTGCTAGGAAAACATCTTTTATTCATCCCATGTTTGCTAGGATATTCACGTTGAAATTGTTGAAATCGTCCATGTGTTGCTGGCAAAAGATCCCAATTATCCAATGAAATCTTCCATATGTTTCCCCAATGAAATCACCTGCCGATTGAGAATCGGAAATTCTTCGATAGGAGAAGTCAGATCTGCTATAGCAGCTATAGCATTTGGTGTTATATATGGTATCTATTAGTGGATAACCCAATTTAGTGGCTTAGAATTAAAGAGAAAGAACATCTTTTTTTGACAAAAACAACTGCAAGCCAAATCACAGACGCCGCCTCTGCAACCTCAACGCAGAAGTCCCACAGGGCAAAAGCAATTTCCTGCTTAACCTTACATAAGGTTCATTTCACTCACACCATGGATGGTATTGAATCAACCCTTACTTGTCGCATTTGTGGTGCCAAGCTCACTGGGCATTGTAATTGTAATAAAAGAGAAAGAGAGAAAAGAAAGAACATAGTGTAACATGATATGTCCCAAGAAAACCACGAATATACCATGATATTTCCATCAGATTTTTGTTCATTTTTTCACCCCCAAAAGTGTGGACGGATTGACGGATGGCTGCAAGGATCGCGGGCTCACCAGCGACTGTGAAGGCCACCAAGCAGCTGCAGGTGCGGTTTGGAATCTTCATATTTTGGAGGGAATTTCAGTACGTATGGTGATGCCCCTGTTTACTAAGTTGCCTTAGCTGCCTTAGCTAAGTTGACTCATAACTTGGTGAATTCTATGGCTTATGGATGTTTATGGGGGATATAGCTTTGGTAAATGGGGTTGTAGACCAACTTATGACTGGGTTGTCTCACCTTGTACATATCAGATTGGAAGATGTTTTTCATAAAGACGTTACTGTACATATCAGTACGTCTACCATGGTTATTATTAGCACGTATCATTAGTATTGCTATCGTTCAGAACTGGGTATGGGTCAATACCTATTAATACCATTTTTAGGGGAATGAACATCCATTTACCAGCTATTTTGATGTGAACTACAGGGGTACAAGGTTTTGACACACTGCCAACTAGATAATAACGTGTTTGAACGATAATTGTTGCTTTTAGTCATGATATTCGTAAACTATATTGACTTATTATTACGGTATCCCAGAGTTGGATCATGTATTCAAAACATACATGACATTTGAGGGTGAAAACATGTGAAAACACTGTTTCCTGTGTATATAAATAATATATATATATATACATATATATTATATGTATATGCATATTTCATTATATTGTCTTCATTATATTTCCCTTAAACCATTTCATGGAATCCCGTTAAAAGAAAAAACAAAAACTGCCAAATACCAGTCTGTAATGATTGTTATTTGATTTGGAAAAGGGAACATCATAGTTTTTACCAAGAAATCTCAAGGTCTTATCCCTACATATATCAATGATCATCTCCCCAAAAAGTCATTGTGTTCCCCAAAATAAAGACAGAAAAACATGTGATTTCCCCCAGAAATGTGAGGTTGACTCCTGGTAAACTAACAGTTTGCTCTGAAAAATCACAATTTTTAACTTCGGTAAACTATGTTCATAGCCAGTAAAACCGTAAATCAACATAAATCAACCCAGTCTTCCCATGGCTTTTCCACATCTTCCAACGTTTCCCCCTTGGGTTTCCCAGTTTTTAACGCCAGGATCTCCTGGACAAGGCGGAGAACACCAACACACAGCTGCAGATGGGCATGGCCACCATCAAGGGCAAGGCCTCGGATGACAATTGATGACACCATTTGGCCATCAAAAAGGGTGAAGAAAAAGTCATCCATAAATGGCATATATATATA
>Ga0126342_10000356_pt1 | contig 46816 bp, 41 predicted proteins | sample Cyp1metagenome_FD_92528 | JGI IMG/M metagenome (GOLD analysis project Ga0126342, IMG submission 92528) | Coral microbial communities from Lord Howe Island, Old Settlement Bay, Australia - Cyphastrea 1 metagenome | ecosystem: Host-associated > Invertebrates > Cnidaria > Coral ...
AATATTATGTAATATTATGTAATATTATGTAATATTATGTAATATTATGTAATATTATGTAATATTATGTAATATTATGTAATATTATGTAATATTATGTAATATTATGTAATATTATGTAATGCATATGGAAATGAGTTGTCATTGTTAATGACTATGTTTTATGTTACTGTAGTGGAGTAGATCAAATTATCAGCTAAAGATTATGAACAACTATTCTTGACTATGTTTGTTTGAAACATTTTGAGACGATGTTCGTTTGAAACATTTTGAGACATTACTATTACCCTCTGGTAAACTAACATAACTATGGAAAATCACCATTTACAATGGGAAAATCCACTATTTTTATGGTTATTTTCCATAGCTATGTTAAATTACCAGAGGGTAATGACGATGATGGAAATGAAGACCAACACAGATGCCATGACCCTGCCATGATGATCCTGCCATGGCAGACGAATGGAAGGTTTGTTGGAAAACACACATATCATGAAAATCCCATCCCCAGAAATCACTGTGTAGTATACATGTGTGAAAAAACATGATATATAGAGATATATATATATATATGTATATATATGTATATATATATGGAATCCCATCCCGCCCGTATGGTCCCAATTATATAGGGATAGATCCCCTTCGAAACCATGGTTTGTGGTCGTGTTGAAATACTAGAGTTACTAGGGGATGGGATTGCTGTTATTGTCACCATCATCAGTATAGATACCATATATCATATGTGGAAAAACCCACCATTCAAAGATCATTTTCAAGGGAACAAAAATGTGTTTTTCCATATCGATGTTTTAGTTTACTGGAGGCTACAAAAAAACTTTGTGTTGAATCGATGTAAGGAAAATATGATAGGCACATGTGGGTCTACGGTACACACGTAGATTGTACATTGTGATGGACACGGTCGCACTGTGGTTTTTCAACGGTCTCTGTTTTTATGGTCCAGAGGACACGTCTACCATCAGTATGTCTTAAAGATAGACACAAGAGCGAGCCTCAGAGCCTCAGCAAAGCTGTGGAACAAGTTCAACCTATTGGGAAATCCATAAGTTACCCTCTGGTAATCTAGCATAGCTATGAACAATTGCCCATTTAGTTCGCTGATTTACATATTACACATATTGATGTTCCATAACTATATTGAATAACCTGAGGGTATGGTTCTATGGTTGTTTTCCATGGTGATTCCTAGTTCATGGAGTATGACAATTCCCAGATACCTAAAGGGTAGGTTAATAACCACCCCTGCGAGAACAGGAAAAAAACATCAACCAACCATCGTTTGTTCAATTAAATAACCGCATATCTTTGATGGTCAAAAGTCCATTCAAAACATTTCAAAGCGATGGTCAAATATCCCCATGAAAAATCTGATATATAAAGTTGTATCCCATTAAATCCCCACAATATCCGCATAAATTGCAATCATCATCAACCAACGCTACATTTTGCGAGTCACTGTTCACCATCATTGATAAGCAATTATATCACATTGTATCCCTATTGTTAGTGGTCAACACCCATAGTAGATGGTTATATAAATCATGTTAACTCCCCAAGATTGCAGCTGCTATGCTCATTCCATCTATAGATGTATTCCCTAATGTAGTTGTAGATAGTTATTGTTAATGTATACCCATGGCTATGTCATTGTAGATGTTCATTCCCTAATGTAATTGGCCATATATGACATCCTGTACCCATTATATCCCCGTATAATCTATCCCATCAACTATGTGGATTTGTCCAAGGGGTATGCCCCAAAATCCACCGATGATCATCTTCCATCATTTTCCTTATGAAATTGCCATAGATTTGGGGCTATCCTCTAGATTTCCCATGTTTTTTCCAGTCGAAACACATCTGCACCAGCGAAAATCACCACTTTGGGGGGCATCCTCCATAGTTAAGATGGATAAATCCCAAATGCAGCGAAAATCTCCCCATTGCGTCAGGCATCGGCATCGGCTGCGGCATCTGCTGCGGCATCTGCTGCGGCATCTGCTGCGGCATCTGCTGATATTGTCCCAACTGGAGCGGTTGCAGGCCCTGAACTGAGCTCCCCGGATTCTGTGGCAACCATTGGGATATGACCATTTTTACCCTGAAAAATGCTGATTTCATGGGAGTTACCCTCTGGTAAACGTTTACATAACTATGGAAAATCACCATTTTTCATGGGTAAATCCACGAACTAAATCACCATTTTCAAGTTCGCAAACTGTTAGTTTACCAGGCCGGGTACTCCCATGAAAAATCTGGTGATTTCCATGGGATTCAATTAGTTGGATTCAGGGAAAACATATGGCGGAACTGGAGGATTACCCGCTTCAATGGCCCATTTTTTAAGGGAAAAAAAAGCGGGTGTTTTATGGTCGTTAGATAATAGTCATCAAAAAAACAGTAACTAATAGCCATCAAATCATAAAAATTCAATAATAGTCATCAATTTTCTTGAATTTTCCCATCTTCAAAAACCAGTCATATGGGGATTTCCATGGGATGGGGATATGGATCAGCCACGATCAGTTTTCACCAGCCACAACTCAACTGGGTCCATGGGATGACCCTAACATCAGATACATCGTTTGGAAAATGTTTTACCCTCTGGTAAATAAACATAGACCCTGAAAATCACCAATTTTTAATGGAAACTAGTCTTCCAACCCCTATCTGCCAGGGTCTACGTTAATTTACCAGAGGGTAAACAAAAAAAAAAATTCACTAACCTTAGACTTCACAAGATTCACAAGTCTCTTTTTTTGAAAATAAAGTCCTGAAACTTCATAAGCCCTGAAGTCTGCCCATAGGCGGCGAATTTTCCAGGGGATGATTCCCAGGTCTTCCATTTCTTCCAGGTCTTCCAGGTCTCTGCCTGCTGCATCTGTGGAATTTGCTGCATCTGCATCTGCTGCATGGGTTGCTGGATCACCCCGATGGGTTGGAACTGCCCCACCTGCAACGGGATGGATGGGAAGTACGACCTGCTGGAAACGCTAATAGAGGTTGCGACATTGAAGCCATGGCCCTAATCGAAATAGATGATTTATCGAACTTAAACATTGTGATGTTCAATGGCTATGGTAATTTCAGAGTTTGCTATTGAACATGGCAACATGGCCCATAAAAACTCTTTAAATTTACCTTTAAAAAAACACGGGATGTTCCAGTTCGCAAACGGTCGGTTTACAGGGCAAATCCCTCTGATTCTACTGGTTGCTTCCATCACCCGGGAGGATCAATAAACATCAATCATCATGTATCAAGATCTCTATATATATATACGTATAATATAAATAAAATAAAATATAATATAATGTAATATAATATAAATAAAATAAAATAAAATACAATAAAGTATAATATGATATGATATAATATAATATAATGTAATATAAAAAAATATAATATAACGTATATAGACTCTCCAATTAAAACTTCCATGTTTTCATGGTTCAATCCCTACGAAACGGGCTTCTCCGAAAATAGGGGAGTCTAAATTTTCTAAATCCACTTCTCATCATTTGCCCTATTGAAATGCCACAACTGGATATACTATGATATACTTATATACGAAATTGGAAATACAGTTGGTACCATTAATGGATATAGTTAATTTATGTTAATTTATCATATTGCCACAACTTTTTCCACCATTTTTTTTTCCCTTCCATATCCCCCCTTTACCATATAATTAGTTAATATACCCTCTGGTAAACTAACATAGCTATGGAAAATCACCATCTTTAATGGGTAAATCCACGAACTAAATGGGCCATTTTCAATAGCTTTTTGTATGTTTACCAGAGGATAAGTCACCATCAACACCATTTATAGTGGTTAAATCCACTATAAAACCTCCATTTTCATTAGTTAATATACCTATTGGATACCATAGAGTTCCCCATATTTTTTCTGGTCACCACTCCTGCGGCGTCCAAGGCTTTGCGAAGGGGTTCATCATGGAGTCGTTCTCCGCGCTCGTGCCGTTCGTGCCGTTCGTGCCGGCGCGGTACTGCAAGGGTGCCATGCAGGTGCCGGGCTGCGCGCCACGCCTGGTACGGAAAATGACAAACTGCTATGATATCAATGATCATTTCAGGATATTTCAGGAACCTAAATTGGAGGTACCTACCATATATAAGGCCTATTTTTTAGGCCTATGTAAGGGAATATCCCTAGAAAATATGCCCTTATATGGTACAGTACCTCCATCTGTTGGATCCTGAAATTCCCATTGATATGGGGGGTTTCCTAACTAACTTCGGGGTACCCCAATAGCTGGATGGTTGATGGAAAATCCATCTATAAATGGATGATAACTAGGGGTACCCCCATGACTTAGGAAACCTCCATATGGTATTCCGAAAAATGATGGTGGAAAGTATGGAGAAATATCTTAATAGAAATTGGAAATTCACTAAAAAAAACAAGAATGAGAATAATAGGATTTCTAGATGATGGTGAAATCAGATCCAAATTTCTATATTATAGGTTGGGTTTCTTTGATTTGGGTGGGTCGCAAAAATTTGGATGGACAACCTAGATTTTTTCGCGATTTTCATCGGGAAAATCTGGTTAAAAAAAAAACATGGCTTCTCCAATGTGACTCAAACCTACGATAGCTACTTTTACCCTCTGGTAAACTAACATAACTATGGAAAATCCACCCATTTTTAGTGGGAAAATCCACTATTTCAATGGCCATTTTCAATAGCTATTTTGACATAACCAGAGGGTATGTCATTCCAGGTCACCGGAAATATCCCGTTTTTTCAACCCAGCATTTTTTTAACAAACTGCTTGGAAACCTCAAAAAAATTACGTGGGATGTACATCCACCCTGCCGGGGTGAACTTCGATTTTCTCTGTTGTCTTCTGATGGTTTACCAGAAAATCTCCATTGGAGCTTTGTTATTGCACTTACCACATGACCCTCTGAGTATTTAACGTAGCTATGGAAAATCATCGTGCTTAAGAGGTAAATATCAACATGAATTATCTATAACTGGTCCGTTTTCCATAGCTATGTTCAATAACCAAATGGCAATCTAAAATCGACATGTGGTCCCAGCTTTCTACCCCATGTCTGATGGTAAATCCCACCTACATCATGGTGTTTTACGGCCATTTGTGATGATTGTTGGTCACACCACAGCTCTTCACACTTCAATCGCAGTGTTCGATACTTAAATGGGAACCCTCTGGTAAACTAACATAGCTATGGAAAATCCACCCATTTTTAATGGGTAAATCCACTATTTCGACTGGGCCATTTTCAAGTTCGCAAACTGTTAGTCATTACCAGGCCGGGTACCATGTCTGACACGTTTGCATCCACATCATCCACATCATCCCCTCATGAAATCATGATTTGTTTGATGTCTAAAACCACCATGTCTCCTATGTCAATACATCATTTCTATAATAATTTCCTATCATGGGTAAACTGGGTAAACCATGTCTCCTATCACCAGCATCTCTGATGAGTTGTTCTTCCCTCTGGTAACTTAATGTAGCTATTGAAAATGGACCATTGATCATTTACCTACTATAAATGGTGATTTTCCATAGCAAACTGTAACAAATTACCAGAGGGTAATAACCCTGGTTAGTATGTCCACTAGGCTTATTCCATTTTTGTCAGTCGGTGATTATCCCAAAAACCAGCTATTAAGTCTGGTTGGTGGTATACCTACCCCTCTGAAAAATATGAGTTCGTCAGTTAAGATGATGACATTCCCAATATATGGAAAAAAATAATCCATTCATGTTCCAGTCACCACCAACCAGAAGTGGAATGATGAGTTCTTTCTACCCTCTGGTAATTTAACATAGCTATTGAAAATCCACCCATTTTTAATGGGAAAACTCACTATAAATAGCCATTTTCAATAGCTTTTTGTATGTTTACCAGGCCGGGTACCCTTCGTTTCCCAAAAAAAAAATCCCCCGTTGGGCCCAAGCCACTTCTCCGTGTCGATGAGCTTCAGCGCTGCGGCGGGCTCCGAGGTAAACTTCACCCCGCGGCCACGGGCCGCGCCGTTGGTCACGCTGGTCGCGCTGTTCGCCGTCTCCGGTGCACCGGCCTTGGAAGGCTCGGATGGAAAAATGGGATGAAAATCCACCGTGGATCGTATGAAAATTATTAGAATCTATATGGAAAGTCATAATCCATTCATGTTCCAAACCACCAACCAGCCATTAATATTCCATTACCTGAGGGTTAATCACCATTAAATGATTATTAGAATCTATATGGGTATATAGTCCACATCATATGGGGATGGGTCAAAACCCTGGTACCTTTTGTTCACCCCAAAATAGCTGGTAAATGGATTAGTTAATATACCCTCTGGTAAACTAACATAGCTATGGAAAACCCACCCATTTTCAATAGGTAAACCATCTATTTCTATGGGCCATCTATACCATGGCTATGTTAGTTTACCAGAGGGTATATGGGTATATAGTCCACATCATAAAAATGATGTCAGAGGTTAATGGGTATATGCTGTGTTGAGCATCATTAACCCATTAAGAGTATATGGTCTAGTTGAGAGATGTTAATGCTGTGTTTTGTGACACAAAAAAAAAAAAACAGCGATTTCACATGAAGTTGTCAATCGTTTCACAAGCATTGTGATAACGTTCGTGTCTAATGGCTACAAAATGGAGTGCATTTGGAAAACAAACCGATATCTGTATACATACGTGTGTATTTATGTACTGTTATATATCTACTGCTATATGTATATAATGATATATATATATGTGTATACACGTGTGTATATATATATATACATTAGTGTGTGTTCAGTTTACTTACATATGTACGGTATTGTTTCTGTATGTTACCGGTGTAGTATGGTATGAATGGCAAATAGCAGATGGCAGTTGGAAGATGGCAGTTGGAAGATGGCAAATGGCCATGGCCTGCAACCTGGATGGCGCCATTTGATGCCAGGATACCCCCAAGGTAAAATGACAAACCCCCAAGGGGACTGGGCTTATAAAGTTATAATTAAAAAATGCTGTTTTTCACAAATGGTAATTCCAAAAGTTATAAAATCTTAGACAGTGTTTCTTTTTTGAAAAACGGGCTTATATAGTGCCAATCATGTTTGGCCCTAGGTTCAAAGGACGTGTTGTCATTTTATAAATTTAGGACCAGAAACCTGTATAAATCAGGGGCCCCTCAGTCCCACAACCTGTGTTTCGTTTTATAACCCGAGCATACTAGGGACACCGGGTCATTTCATAAGAAAAAACACATAAAGATAATGATAATATCAATAAAGGTGACCCGGAGTTAAGCGTCTTTCTTTTCACAAGGATTAATAATTTCATAATGCCATAAAAAAAAGGCTTTAAAATGGAGGTCGAAAATTTTGAGTTTTCACATCATATAAGCAAACCATCAAAAGTGGTCCTGATTTTTTCAGGGGGGCTTCTCGAATGACCCGAAAAAAAACGTCACACCAAGAAATATTAGAAGGTGGATATTCATATATCTTGTAAAAAAAACAAAATAAGGGACTAGCGGGAAGGTAGACAGTGGATATCTACATCTAATATATCTATATCTATATCTAATATATCTAATATATCTAATATATCTAATATATCTAATATATCTAATATATCTAATATATCTAATATATCTAATCTATCTAATCTATCTAATCTATCTATCTATCTATCTATCTATCTATCTATCTATCTATATATGTAATTATATATATATATGTCATGAATTGTCATGATAATTCATGAATTGTCTCGTATCTAGTACAGTTGGATGGATCTATTGGCAGCCTGTAAAAATCATCAGCAATGGCTGTCCGAACCCACCTCCATCCCCGCCGTCCAAATCCCCTGGAGGACAATTCCAGGAATCGTCAGTGCTTCGCTATGATAACTTTAGCATCTTTAGCCATGTTGTAATCCCACAACCTATGAGTTGTTTAGCCATTTTCTAATGGGATTACCTCACAAATCCGAGACTTACTATAGTTATAGCTGTAAACCACTTAGACTTACCCTCTGGTAAACCAACATAACTATGGAAAATCACCCTGTTGAATGGGTAGTCATCAACTGTAAATGGCTATTTTCAATAGCAAACTGTGATTCATTACCAGAGAAAACAGTACCAAAATTGGCATGATCCAATAAGCCTGCCGTGAAGCACCGATACTCCTGGCCTTCTTCTGATAGTTTGGCTTCTCATCGATGTCATTCTCCACTTCTCCCGGCTTCAATGGAGACTGCTGTTGGTTCCAAGCGCTATCCATCCTGGCGAAGTTGGAAAGGTAAGACCTAGCTGAGCTCCCAGGAGAGATTTCTGGCCGCTACATCTTGACAAAAAAAAATGGAAAAATGATCTGTTTGTGATTCCCAAATCCGGACAAAATGGAACCCACCTGTCCATCTACCAGTGATTTAACACGGCCATAGATGGCCCAAGTTTAAAAATGATGACTGTCCATGCAAACTGTAGCAAATTATATACCACAGAGTATCCTATTACACCCTCATATACATATGATATATCTGGGTAAATCATGATAATTCACTCACCTGAAAAGTCCGGCTATCTTGGGGATGATTCCCCTATAATATTCACCATGATTTCAGGCTTCGGGAGAACAGTGAGGTCGTTATAATTTACCAAGATATGATATATATATATATATTTCCCCATTTGCTGGTTAAGTCCGCCAAGTCCCACAAAAGCAGGATTAAAATACATTCAGGAATGCATTTCACCAATACTCTTAGCTCCATTTCTTATTTACACAAAGGTATGGACAAACCCATGGTTTTCCCGTTTGGACATGATCTTAAAAAAAAAAAAATTGTCCGTAGTTTTTGGGCCTGTTCTATTGAAGGATCGTCCTGGTCAATCCCACTTCGACCCAGGGTATTCCTTGAAGGTCTAACCCATTTTCGCTTAAAACTATGAAAATCATTCTTGTGGAATATTTCCAATAAAAAACTCACTGGAGGAAAAAAAAAATCGAAAAGACCGCAGTTGCTGATCCCTTCATGGACCCTGGGACTGATCACGTGGGATCCACAATTATCACCATCCCCAGTAGCTATGGTTTATGACACGTGATCAGTACCCCGATGGATGGGATGATTGCAGCAATCATAGCCCTCACGCTGTTTGGAAAAATCACTTGCGGATTCTGTTTTTTAGGTCAAAATCCTGTTCTTAGTTGCAAAAAAAAACATGACAACCCATCTAAAAACATGAAGAATCCCATGAATCCTCATTGAAATTGCCATGGTCCATCAATTTCTATAGTATATCCCATCTATTTCAGATATATCCCACAGATCTCCCTACCATATCTTCGACACCAAAATATCGGCTGAATCCATCGGCCAAGGCACAAGGTGGGTCGTCGAGGCCCCGACCGACCCATCTTGTGCTCCGTCCATGCTCGGTCATTTGCCCGCATGGATGCCATCCTGCAGCGCTTGTTGATGGAAACGGCATGCATGGTGTATGGATACATGCAGTTATTTCTAAATATGTATATACATATATATATATATGTATATATATATATGTATTGTATATATATATGTATATATATATATGTGTGTTTTGCGTGTATATATATATGTATATATACACATGTAAAATGGTGATTCAATTGGATAGATATATATACATATATATACATAACCAAGCAGTAGATAATGGATATTTGGTGTGTCTGAAAAAAATAAAAACATGCTTGTGGAACCATCGATTTCATCGGGATTTGATGGGATATTCAACCAATAATACGAGATGTGAATGTGTGTGTGAAAATGGAGTATATCCTTCATTTATGGTCTTTTCCATAGGGGTCCTGAAGATTTTTTCGCAGTGGATTTGGGATGATGAACCGGGGTAACAGCTGTTTTCAGACAAGCCTATCTATCCTGGAGGTTGAAAGGTTCAGTCTAAACATTGACCTTTAAAATCATTTAACCAACCAAAAGAGTGGTATGGCATCGGATATCGTGGGGAAAACGATCACTTCTTGGAGGTGATGGTGGAACCATTAAACTTTCGGGGCGCCCAAACGATAGGACCTTAAAAATTAGGATCTAACGACCAAAAATTGAGATTTAAATCAAAAAATTATGACAGATAAGCTGGGTTTATGACATTAAATTAGGCGAAGCACTAGATTCATGGTGGATACATCGAAATAGTTAGACTGGCCCTTCTTGTGGGACGAATGATAAATTTGGGATGCATAAAAATTTTATACCATGTTGAGTTAGTTTGGCAGGTGCCATGTTCATTTCAGGGATGGTAAATGGGATAAATGGGATAAATGGGATAAATGGCTACTGGGGATAAATGGATATAAATGGGATTGATATTAGGGACCATAAATGGGATACCATCCCCTGAAAATAGACCCTGAGTCTCCATGTTTATTTTGGAAAGTAGTCTGGAAAACCTCCTATTTGGCGGGTCTATGTCCATTAAAGGGATGGTCAATGGGATACTGGCTGGTGGTTGAGCCACCCCTCCGCAAAATATGACTTCGTCAGTTGGGATGATGAAATTCCCAATATATGGGAAAATAAAATTCATCTTCCAAACCACCAACCAAGGATAAATATACTAAGAGGAAATAGTTGGTGCAAATGTAAATGCATTTTGCATTCACTCATTGAAAGTCTCAGAGAGAGAGAAACATGCATACAATCATAAATGGGATACATAAATGGAGAAATACTGATTAGTGATGACTATGAATGGGATTAATATTAGGGATAGTTAAATAGTAGGGAGCATATATACGATTCATTCATGATAGGGATACTGTAAGGTATATAAATACATATACATATATTACAATGACCGTCACATTTTAGTGTCCACAAATGGAATAAATAAACAATATATCATGGCAAAGTTGATGCAAGACAGTGATTTTTTGGGGGGACCAAATCTTTGTCCAAATTGTTAGTTCTTGTTGGAGACTCCAATTTTTATGGCATATGGGCCACTGGCCAGTTATTGTTCTTTTGGTACCAACTACCAAATAAATTCAAACAAAATGGAGATATCACAAGCCCTGGAAGCCCTGTCCTTTCTCTCGGGTGAAGAAAAGGAGGTCGGTCGCACCCGCGTCGGGGTCGGCTTATCGGGCGCGATTTTCTTTCGGAGCAGCTGTGGCAGCGGAAACGGCGGAAACGGGCTCCTGGAGTTATGCTGGTTGGTTGATGACTCTGGCTCGTTCGACTCATATTCACCATGATTTAAAAAAATCGTTAGTAAAATAAACCAACTACATATTTTGCGGGGCCCGAACCGGGTTTCACCATCGCCCCGCTATCAGGTGGGGTCCGAGTTAGCTAAGTTGCTCGATCCTTCGATCAACAATTGGATCTATGGTGACGACATAACTAGATCGGTGATGGGGGTTATTTTTATCAACCAACTTATAACTACGCACACCCCACCTTGTTCCTCTTCTTATGTTTCTAGTGATCTTTATTTTTTTACTCGACCAATCCTTGGTCCACTTTAGGCACTGACTGGCTTTTCGAACACATCTTGATAACACTTGGTTTTAACCAAACCCCAAAACCCCCGAAACATGTGAGTAGACTACGAATATGGAGCCCCACTGCAATTCTAGCCCATGCCATTTGCAAACGTCAGGAAGCCTACCAGCAAATGCCCATTAAACCGTTTACCATTGGGTAATCAAACATGGCTGTGAAATCCCCGAACTAAATGCAAGCCTTCATGGGAAAATCATCAAACTAATATGGTTTTTCCATGTCCGTGTTTGATTATGGGAGGGTAGTAGTATTATGTAGTATTACCTTAAATTACCATCAATCAACATTGGGTTCGCATTGCTTATTGGCCCACATCCTAGGTACTTACGATTGCCTCAAAAGTGGCCTAGGCATATTTATAGACATACCATAGATCTGGCTGAATTAGAAGGATTCGCCAACATGAAATAAACTCATCTGGTAAGGTCGTGGTGAAGTCGACATAAATCACCAATATGGTTGATTCCCCATACCCTCTGGTAATTTAACATAGCTATTGAAAATGGCCATAGAAATAGTGGATTTTCCCATATAAAACCGTGATTTTCCATAGCTATGTAACAAATTACCAGAGGGTATCTTTCAGGTTACGGCAATTCGTTGTATGATCCCCGTGTGGTGCCAGGGGAGGGATGGGACTTCTAAAAAACATTCAATAACATGCAGGGGCCTAAGGACAAAGTGTATATAAAATGATAGGGCGTAAGACATGGGTAATGACTGATGTCCCCATTTTTCACATCACCCAACCATGAATGGTATATGGTCAACCAAATGGCTACTTTTTCAGGTGATGTTCAATATTCCCAAAATGGGACATTTACCAACCCCTGTAAGATAAGATAGGATAATCCAAGCAAGACACAATGGACAGGTACTAAGAGAATATGACGTCAGGCCCCCCCCCAGCTGGCAACTGTTGGACGTGGGGCCCCAGCAGTTTTTTCTCTGGGTTGATCTTGTTTTCTTATTTTATTTTTTTTAATCATCAAACTTTGATTTTTTGCTTGCAATTATATCCACAACATGTTGAACGTGTTTGAGGTTGTTAATAAAAAAAGGATGTTATTCAAAGAAACTATCTGAACAAATGTAGATTGTTCATCTAACTAACTGATAGATAGAAAATAAGCTTCAAAAGTAAAACCTAATTTACCCTCTGGAAATTTAACATAGCTATGGAAAATCCACCCATTTTTAATGGGAAAACTCACTATTTCAATGGCCATTTTCAATAGCTATTTTGACATAACCAGAGGGTACCAGTAGTTAGGAATTAGCCTAAACCAGAGCTTCAGGAGACCGAACTGTCAGTTAAATCCTTCGGATTTGCTCGAAATTTTGCTCCATTTTTCCTCGGGGGCGAAAACGCCGCGCCTTATTCTCTGTTTAGGCACACCTTTTAGGATTTCTATGTTGCAATTTTTTTTGCAGGGAAAATTTACCAAGTTCCATTCATGTAATGACCTCATCATTGTCCTGCTGTCACAAAATGAGTCCAATGATTTTCTCCAGTTCCATCAAAATCCCATCCTCGAACCATCCTGCCAAACCATTGAACTATCTTGAACTGTTCTATCGTTTTGGTGGTTCCTTTACCCTCCACTACCTGGCAATGGAGAAGTCACCATTTCGTTCTATAATTTTCCCAGTTTTTTTACCTCCTTTGAGTTCCGGGATTTTCCAGCCATGTGTATCCCATGAAAAATCTCTGGGCCCCGAGCACAAAACTCGACCCCACGGCGCTGCACAGCGCCACCATGGCAGGAATTGTTGCTGCTACAGCGCCCCCAAAAAAAGATGGAAACGTGTTTCTAGGATACCCTCTGGTAAACGTTTACATAGTCATGGAAAATCCACCCATTTTTAATGGGTAAATCCACTATTACCATGGCCATTTTCAAGTTCGCAAACTGTTAGTCATTACCAGAGGAGATAGTTTATGGTGTCCTGATGATTTCCAGGTTTCCAACGTTTCTATTTGGGAATTGCTGTAATTTATGAATAAGTTATTGCATAACTTGTGGACAATGATTCAGGAAACATAGTCAAACATAGTCTTATACTCATTTCTTAAGCAAAAAAAATGATGTTCCTGTGTCCAAAAAACTGACTGGCAAAAAACCATTCATCTCACTTTTTTATTTTGGTCAGTTGTGGTACCGGCGCCACCCTGGAATTCCCCAATCATCCCATCGGTGAGACAAAAACCCCCCCGACCAAAGATGTAAACCATTCTTGTACATCCCATCATAACACTTTTTTTAAATATATTCAAGGATGGGAAAGATATATCCCATTAAAGATGGGATGATGATTGATGATTGATGTACAAGACACTCATCCCATATTTTAAAAATCTCATTGGAAAGATATTCAAATCACAAATGGTCATATACTATCATATACTCTCCCCACTATATCCCCAGATGTTTTTGTCATACCATAAAATCCATCAATATCCTAATATTCATACCATTGATCGATTCTCTCCAATCCTGTTCCCCCATCCATATCCGGTGGTGGATGCTGGATCTGTGGAATATATGTATATATATATAATCGGTTTCAAGGAGAAATCTATGGAAATATATGGGAATATGGGAATGTGACGGGAACTGATCCTGGAGTAATTGAACGTCGCTATGGAAAATCATCATCCCCCGAAAAAAATCCAGAACGGTGGTTCATGGGGACGTGATTTTTGCTTCAAAACCCTTACAAAATACTGATATTTACAATGTTTTGTGATGTAAAGGGGTCCAAAACCCAGGTTTTACAGCAAAAATCACCTCCCCTATGCATGGACAATCAGGATTTTCTGATATAAATATCTCAAAACATCCCAATACTGGTACTCACTGTCACTAAGCCTATCTAGCTAGACTTGATCGGAACGGCCACTTGGCAAAGCACGACTTTCCGACCGTTTTGGGGACCATGGGGACGTGATTTTTGAATGAAAATGAGCACAAAAAAACAATGTAAATACGGTCTTTCCTTTTCAACACCAAGCAAGCTCATCAAACCTGCACAGACACAAAAAAAACAAAGCACAATCTCACAAAACATTGGCAGGCCCAAAATAAAAACATATTTCCAGTCTATGGGGATCCAGAGTCCTAAGTAGACGCTGGGATTGTGTTTTTTTTTTTGGTGCCTGCCAATGTTTTGTGAGATTGTGCTTGGTTTTTTTTTGTGCCTGCCAGTATTTTGAGAGATCAAAGCCACCAAACATTGGCAGGCACCAAAAAAAAACTAGATGCACCAAACCCTGACAGGCACCAAAAAAAACAAGAAAACAAAATCCCAGCATCTACTCAGGATTCTGGACCTCCATAGATTGGAAATCTGTGTTTTTTGTTATTTTTGGTGCCTGCCAATGTTTTGTGAAATTATTATGGTTTTTTTTTTGGTGCCTGCGAATGTTTTTCGAGCATCATTGCAAAACAAGATGCAAAAAATTGCGTTTCGCCTCGATTTCAGAGCCACCAGATGCAGAAAACATGGGTAGTTACAGTGTTTTGTGCTCATTTTCATTCAAAAATCACCTCCCCATGATCCCCCGCTCAAAAAATGTGGGTGTTCTTTACACCATCCCCAAATCTTAGTTGTCTCTGGCCCTGGGCTTCCCCCATGAATCAGGAATATGTTGGATTTAAAAGAGTTGACTTGATTAACAAAAAAGGGGATTCCACCAAAAAACATCCAATCTGGGCAAATTGATAATTCACTGACCTGAATAAGGCCATTTTGGGCATGATTTCCCTTACTAAGCATGATACTGCATGATTCCATGAGGTCGCACTGAGGCCGTTATAAGCAAACATGTGGCTGGTCTGAGGCCCCAGGGCCCTAGGAATGGACGCTTTATGCTTAAGCCATAACTATACACTAGCCATGTATGATATTACGCACTTAATAATAATCATGATTAACCAATAATTAAGGTAATATATAGTAATAATCGGAGAATAATCAATAAGTTGTAGCATTGTATTGAATTTCTTATGTTGCCCCGTTGCGATACTTCGGATGCGCCCCCCGAGATGACGCGCCACAAAAAGGGTTTCTACCATTTACCCTCTGCAAGCATTATCATATTACATACTCACCAAAATCAATAAGTGGTCTTAGCTATTGCTAGTTTGTTATTTGATACGAACCACCTCAGATGATGTTTGCCCTGCCAAGTCTTCCAAGAGGGACCAACACGGCAACCTTGGCCACGGGACTTTTCTGTCGGCGTTTAACTGCGGTTGCCGAGCTAGGCAAGGGTTAAACTCCGCACAAGGCGGTAGATTTACTCCGCAACTGAGGGAAGGTTGGGGGGGCTGCGAATGAAATGAGCAGAGTATCTCTGGTCGTTGCGAACATTTTGAACGCTCTGTTTTGTTCATAAACAAAAATGTGGAAATAAATCAAACATCATGCTTTTTACAGGATATCTGAATCTGGTTGTATACAACAAACAAAATAGAAGAGTACCTGAAATCCGGAATTCGTGGAGTTGTCTCATTTGGGGATTCTTCCCGTGCCACGGCTTGCACCACACCAACCTTCGTCCACCAGTTGCGACTTTACATTGACGCTAGCACGTCCGGTGAGTCATCGGGGACTAGGCCCAGGGCACTCAGCGTGGCAAAGTAATTCGCAGATCAAAGAAATATCATGAAATTTGGTAAATCAAACAAAGTATTGTAAACTCTAAGTTCCAGTTTTGGGTAGTTCAGTTCTATACACGTCCCAAAACTGCATAGTTGAATGGGCAATTCCCATTTTGCGATGATTCCCCCAGACTCATCACTATGCTGCGCCCGAGAAGTAAATGCTGTTTGAAAGCAAGAAGGCCCCAAAGCATTTAATTTGAAATAGTTAATGTGGAACGTGTGCCCCGGTCTGCGGGCTAATCCGTAAACCGGGTAATCATTAAGGATTAACTTGGATCAGGCTAGTATATTACTGGGGCACCAGTTTCTACCTCTGATTGCAACATGGCTCGAGCAACCACCGGAGTTTCGCGGCCATGGCTTGGCTGAGTCCCATTGAGTCCCCGTGTCTCTCTCGGCCTCAGGTTGTCGCGCACGTGGCGCCTGCGAACTTGTGTCGCCATATCTTCTGCACGCTGCAGACTTGATGGGTCAAAGATGGAGTTCGCAGTCCTATCAGCATCACATCGTGCATCTGTCGTTAAGAGGCCAAAGAATTCGCAGAGCTATGGCCCTTTTTATGAGTAAGTGCAATAACTCCATTTATGGGATGATAACCCTATCATTTCACCATACAAATAACTGGAAAAGGGCCTCAACTGCAACAGTCCATCATCATTGCTTTCCGTTGATCGATGTTCGCGATCAAGCGAAGGCCTACTACCACTATAGGTAGGTATGCCGATATTATATGGCTATGAGTCAAAACCCTGGTACCCTAGGTACCCTAAAATAGATGGTTTATGGATGGTTATTCCCCAAAATATAGTAGCACTAGGCTTTGACCCGTGCCCATATTCTCTTGCAAATTGAGTTGCAACATGTTGCAACTGGGTCAATTTGTATTGAACCGAACACAAACACTGCATATTTCGTTGCATGTTCGTTCCCCACGGCGGTATGTTTCAGGCTGTTTGTTCCTGACGTTGGGCTCATGGATGTACCCATCAGGTCCCCATACACCATTCGATGGTCTGTACACGGACCACTGGCAGCTGCCACTGGTCTCCAAAAGGACCCAGTCTGACTGAGTTCAGAACGAAAAAAATCGAGAAAATCCATCAGCTCTGCAGTGAATCCTCCAGATCTTCCCTTTGTTTTTTGCGGGGGAAATCGTTCCTTTTTCAACATTAGTGAGGTTTTCAGCCCCAAAGTCGCAGCAAAACCTGCAGCAAAACCTGGATCAACTGCTCCGGACCTGAGGGAGTCCTAGTGACTAGTGACCGCAGAAAACATCGACACATAAGCCATTTATGATTCAACGAGGATGATTACCCATGACGGATCCATGGTGCTGGTATATATGCTAACATGACTGGGGTATATTGATGGGATCCATGTTACCATATATAGCATATATGGATCCTATGGGTTATGTGTTCAACTAGGATCATCCAACTATTTCTATAAAAGACGGTAAGATGATGTTTTTTAAGCAACTATGTCTGATTGTTGTCAGCCCCATTACCATGTAATATCTTCATGTTTGATTGTGAAGGCCCCATTTTGGGTTGGTGATTTCCTATATTTCCTCCCACAGAGAACACTAAAATCAGAACATGTCCTATCGCTTTTCATGTTTGATGGCATTACCCTCCGGTAATCAAACGTGCCTGGGAAATCCCCGAACTAAATGAAATCGGGAAGTGCCCAGAAAGGCATTTCTCACTGATGACACCGGTAGCTAACTATAGTCAAGATCATCACTATAGTTTTCATCTACTTACAAACCAACTTAGCGAAATATCGGGGATTATGTTTGAAGCTTTGATGCTTTCTATACTCACTGAATGCCCGAACTCCCTCAGAGATCACCGTGTGGGGACTCGCAGACGTCCGATCCATCAGTCGATGACTTTTTGGCGCCTCCGATTTTGGCAAGGTGAGGATGAAAAAAGGAAAACTTTGGAAGAGGCTCTAGATAGATGACCATGGTGATTTCTTGGGGATTTAATGATGAATTGGATTGAATTGGTGGTTCTTAGCGGTCAGGTTTCAATGATCTTGGATTTGCTATCCAGGGGGCCACAGGACAGAAATCGTTATCTACCAATAGATTCCCGCGTCATGGTGGATCTACCCATGGCAAATCGAAGTCGTGGAAGTGTTGATGGTCGAACCAAAATGTGAATGAATCAACAAAAATGGTGATGTAACCACCAACAAAATGATGCTGAACACCCAAAATTGGGAGTTGGGGGACTCCTGATTTTTTTGCTGGGCCCCAAAATCAGCAAAGCCAGATGCTTATATGGTATATTTACCTACATTTGGATGATTTTTGGGGTAAATGTTGATACATATTCCATACATGGAGCATATGGGAAAGATTGTGATTTAACTGGCTCAAGATTCACCTGAATGGGTGTGATTTCGCCAAAAATCTGGCTGATTTATACTGGTTTCCAATCATTTACCAACCTCAAATGTTGGGTCATTTGGAGTTTTCCAGAGAATGGGCCCAAGTTATCACACACGGAAACGAATCATGAAACGGGTAGTCCTAATTCTGAGAAACACCCAGATGTATGCGTATATTTTATAGATCAGAGATGTTGATATATGGATATATATGGAGGTTTCCTGAAATAGGGGTACCCCCAGTTCTCATCCATTTTAATGGTAGTTTCTATATATTATAAACCATCCATTTTGGGGTGCCCCCCATTTTAGGAAACTTCCATATGAGAATGACACATGTATTCAGGTCAACATCTATGCCTTAGTGTAGATACGTGTCTCTACGCCAAGGGTTTTTTGGTTTCTTAGCTGCTTGGTCTATTTCTTCCATCCAACACATAAAAACAAAGACACATAAAAATGTATCAATTGGCGTGCCTGAAAATGGGCTATGCCTATCCCAATTTCCATTTGGGGAAAATGAACCAATGAACCAGCGAATTTGGTCATGCAAAAGCCGCCGGTCAACTTCGCAACACAACAGGCTCAGGGTCATCTCCAGATTTGTAATTCATCATCTTGGCGGGGGCGATTTCTTTTTTCGTTAAAGCTAAAGGATTAAATCTGGGTAAATCAACTATAAATGGTACATGTTCAATAGCTGTGTTAAATTACCAGAGGGTATATAGATATACACATATATCTGGGTAAATGAAATAATATGTCACGTTCACCTGAATAGATAAAGGCCATAAAAGGGGATGATGTTCCTTTTCACATAAACCATGTGTTTTTTAGGGTTCGGGAGAACAGGCTTCGGTCGTGATCAAATTTACCCAGATTAAATTGCTCCATTGCCCATATATTTGGCTGAATCTCCATTTCTTGTGGCTAAAAACTGCAGAACCAATGAGTTTTGTTCGCTGGTTATGATCCATTTTGCTAGTTGTTTTTTAATCTCTGGTTTTTGTTGCTTAAAATCTAATTCCAAATCACCGTTCGGAAATTTTGCCAAACCCCCAAGTGTATATATATATATAAACCGAACGCAGCCATATATTGATGGCTTTGTATGAGAAAAGGGTGCCCCAAAATTCAAGGGTCGATCCTCATTTTCCGTAAAAGTGTGATTTCTCCTTTGCACACCTCATTTTCAGACACACCTCGAAAAATCCTACAGGATCTGGTTGGATACCCTCTGGTAATTTAACATAGCTATGGAAAATCACCATTTTCAATGGGAAAATCCACTATAAATCACCATTTTCAATAGCTATGTTAGTTTACCAGAGGGTATGGTTGGATATGTATCCCATTCTTTTTGTCCTACACATTCTCATTGTTCAATGGAAAATCCATCAGATTTCCCCAGGGGCCCACCGTCTGACCCTTGACGTTCCAAATCGTATTAAGCTGCATATGTATATATATTATATATATATATATACATACACACCATCAAATATCCCCATTTTTCCAGTTAAAAAGTTAAAACCCCCGTAATTTTGAAGGTTCAACTACCATGTTTCAGTCAATATTGCGAACACATATCACATTCTATCCCTGCTATATCCCCAATATGGCACTATGCTCATGATAGTTTCATGCCCATGAGTTCCCCAGTATTGATGGTTGAAGTTGAAGATACTATATATATACACACTATATATACTATATCTCTAAATATTATATATATATTATTTGTCCAGTATCCTGAAGATAAATGGGTAACTATAGATCCAGTAGTATACAAGGAATCGAGGGGGTTTTCCCATGATACCCATTAAAAAATCTTCAGTTTTGCTGGTTCAACCCTAGATTCATCACCAGTTGGCTCATCGAATCGTAAGTAGGTTAGTTCACCTTGGTTTTTTCAGTGGGATAAGTAGGGTTCATCCACGAAAAAAACTAGGGTGAACTAACCTACGATCCGGGGAATGAACCACCAAGTACTACATCATTCTTATTACTATGATTCTAATCATTAGACCTACAATAACTATGATTCTTACCATTTACTATTGTTAAACGGTAGTTATAGACTTACAATCATTTTTAGAAATACAATATCATCATTCTTATTACCGTTTACCATCTGGTTATTTAACATAGCCATGCAAAATCACATTTTTTAATAGGTAAACCATCTATTTCTTTGGGCCATTTTCCATGGCGAACTGTTAAATAACCAGAGGGTAATGCTAAGTAATATGAGTAATTACTAGATGATCTTATTACTAGATGGTTACTAATTACTAGTAATATCTAGTTTATTATAGCTATGTTAAATAACCAGAGGGTATCTGATATTACCTATCATATGTATAAATGTTAAAATCATTACTAAATGGTAATATGATTACCGTTTACCAGAGGGTATCCACTTCGGCGTGCCGCATGCTGCGCTCCTGAGAACTGCGTCCAGGCCCGGATCGAGCTACGTCCCAGCAAGACCCGCTGCGACGGCGGCGACCCTTCACGGTCCAGGCGGCGCATCAGCTCCTGCGACCATCGGACCATCGGATAAAAAAGTGGTACAAGGTGAGGCCCCCAAGATAGCTAAGTTGGTTTATAACTCAAATAACTATGGTTTATTGTACTTATAACTATAGTTACTGGGGTTTATAAACCAATTTATAACTAGTGGCACCACATTGTAGCTATTTATGGTAACCCGGGGCCCCAAAGATGTGTCAATGTTGGTTCAATATGTATAATAACAGATGGATTTGTGATCATGTATCTCTATATAGCTGATATAGCCAGTGAACTTTCCCACTGCAGGGATGGAAATATGGGTGTTTCATGGTGTTTCCATAAATGGGGATACCCCAAAATGGATGGTTTACAAGGGAAAATCCGAACATAAAGTGAATGATTTAGGGGCACCCCCATTTCAGGAAACCTCCATATGAATATTGGTAGCTATATACTAGTAGCTGATATAGCTAGCTAAATGTTTGGTAGCTATAATATTTATGTGGGATAGATCATAGTGATTTTCCATAGTTTTTTGTACGTTTACCAGGCCGGGTATTGATCATGAGTCCTTCTCAATTTGATGAGGACATGATCAACCAATAGGTAATCATCTAGGGGAAGATTTTGACAAATGACTGGCAGTCATTCCAACAAGAAAATACTGATAATAATGAAACACATTTATGACAAGAATGATCATGGGATACTGATATACTGATACCAATACCAATACGGAAATTGGGAAATTGTTGTGAGAATACGAATATTCATTCACCTGGCAATTCGTAAGAATAAAATTATTGGGATATTTGATAGTTGATATCTGGTTTTTCTATGTTCTTGCGAATATGATATGTCCAATTTCATGGGACTATGATCAACCAATACATGATAATCATGGGAAATAATAATCTTACTTGCATATAGTAAACATTATGATAATTCCTCAGTTGATTCTATCCCACTTTCGGTAGCTCAACCAATATGGCGTATACCTGGTTTTTCATGGGGATGTACTGTGATATGACGGATCTATGTTGGAGATTTCTGCTGAAAATGCTGGGTGCAGGTGGTGGTTGAAGGTGGTTTTACTATGAATGTCAGACTTAATTTGGAAAAGTAGGGATACAATGGGATGTAATGGGATTCAACGGGGTATCAGCAAGATACCATGAGCACTTGGTATATCTGGAGTTTTCCTGAGATACTGTGTCTATATGTATATTTTAAATATCGTAACAGTTATATGATGATACTAGCATACTGGAACCCCTTTCAGCCCACGATGTCAAACCCCAGTTTCCCGTTGCGTGACGCATGAATCGAGACAAACCTGATATATATATATATATATATATAATACATATATAATGTACATCGCAAAGCCAGTTATGTAGAGATACAAATATATATATATATATATGTGTGTATGTATATATATATATGTATATATATGTATATGTACATGTACATGTACATGTATATGTATATGTGTGGCTCCAAAACCCTCCTCAAGTTTAATTGCGACACATGGGATATGATTGTTGGTATTTCTATCTATGTTTCGTATGTATATGCTACCCATATATGTATACATATACATGTGTATGTACATACATATGTATATATACATGCGTTTAAAGCCTTCGTAGGTTGACCATATGATTATCAACATTGATCACCATTCATAACCATTTTGGATTCTTAACCATTACATAATGTCCAATATAATATATATATATACGTACAGTATAAGGTGGTTGATCTAAATTCATCTAAATTCAATCATCCAGAAACGGCCACTTTTCGCGGAAAATATGAATAATTGTTTACCTTCGCAAGACCATATGATATATGGTGGTTTCCTGAAATAGGGTACCCCAAAATCATCCATTTATAGATGGATTTTCCATTATCAACCAACCATGCTTGGATACCCCTGGTTTCCATGCATGGTTTAGTACCCCAAAATGCATAGAAAAAATGCATTGGATGATACCATCTGGTTGTGACATTCACAGTTTGCCATGGAAAGATCCACCCATTTTTAAGTTCGGTAAACCATCTATTTCGATTAGGGTCATCTATACGATGGCGAACTGTTAGTCATAACCAGAGGGTAATGCTAATTAATATTAGTCATTACTAGATGATGTTATTACTAGATGGTTGCTAATTACTAGTAATATCTAGTAATCTACCCTCTGGTAATTTAACATAGCTATTGAAAATGGTGATTTATAGTGGATTTTCCCATTGAAAATGGTGATTTTCCATAGTTATGTTAGTTTACCAGAGGGTATCCCCATGACACCAGGTCCACCAGGTCCACCAGGTCCGCCAGGTCCGCCAGGTCGGCCGGGCCTGAACTCGGAGCTGGAAGGATCCATTGGCCTCATCGAGGACCTTTTTGATGCCTTGGTCGACACCGAAAGGACGCTGTGGGGGATATCCCCCAATAGCTGGTTGGTTTAGAATGGAAAATCTCATGAAAATCTGGATGATTTTTTAAGGGTACCACCTATTTCAGGAAACCCCCATATGAAACCCCCAGTCATGGGGGGTTCCTAAGTCATGGGGGTAGTGATTTTAAGGGATTTTGTATATTGGAAGCACCTAGAATGGATGATTTTTAAGGGTCCCATGACTTCGGAAACCACCATGGATAGAAACCATGGATCCCGAGCTTTGGAGCCTCAGATTTCACCAAGTTGGGAAAATGGCTTTGGATGATGAGCGCTACTGAAGAAATGGCAGGTTTGGGGGGATGTCGTGGCAAATTTAAGCAGAATATTACTGTATAATACCAACATATACTTCTTGCGGCGGCGTCATCGTTTTCCTTGAACGGAGTTTTCCATTCAAAAACAACCAAAGACATTTCATCTAATTTCACCATAATATCCTCCCAGATTGTATTCGTATAAAGATAAATGTCATTCATTTATTTCACAAAATAGATGAAAATCGGGATTATCTAAAATTCCCATATCATTTCATTGGCCCATCATCTTTTATAAATTCCCTATTAAATCACCATTCATATCCCCATTGTTGCTGGTTAAATCCCCCTTGCCACGTGACTTTCGTGGACGAACTTGTTGACCTCGGGGAAACCGCCTTCGACAGTTTCCACCACGCACTGATCGATCATGATCTTGTCCTAACAGCAGCAGCGCCATGTGTGTGCCATGTCACTGGGAATATCTGACTGAGGTATGTTTTAGTGATATCAATATTTTTCATGGATACTGGGATTTCAAGAGATATCTATATGATAAAATGATATCAATGAGGTGATATCAATATCTATGATATAATACTGGGATTTTTTTAATCAATAGTGATATCTATGAGGTGATAGATATGATAGCGATATGAATATATAATGGATATAATAGTGTCACTTGGGACATTGATAAAGTTCACTATTGAGATACCTAGGAATATAAAGCTGGGATTGTATATCAATAGTGATATCAATAGTGATATACTTATATGTATATAATATCGTCACTCTGGGAATGGGAATGGATATGAATGGTGATGTAAAATTTCAATAGTGATATCGAAAATGTTTATCAATATAGTGATATAAGATAGACGATGATATTAGATATCAAGTGATTATCAATAGTAACCATGCATAATTAGTATAAAATTGATAAATCACTTGATTGGTATCGTAATTATGTATCTATATTCGTCGACTGATAAACACTTGTCATTCCAGTAACCAGTTGGGAGTCATGATAAACATAACCCCAACTAGTGGTTGTTGTTGTTGGAGTATCAAAAATTGGAGAAATTTCTGAGGAGAGGTCATTGGCTAGGGTCGCCACAAAGTTTACCCAGAATGATGGTTTCTTGGCTATTTATGGGAAAAGATTGGGATTCTACTACCATTCGAACTTGGGAATTTTCATGGGATTATGATGAAAACATGGAGAATGTTCGGAAGGGTCCCTAAGATAGGGAAGTTGGTTGATAACTGGGCTAACAATTGGACTTATGGTGGAAACATGTATCTCTGCTTAGATGGGGAATGATCGGATATCAACCAACTTATGACTGGCGGGCCTTCCTGTAAGATACTAGGTATATGGGTCAAAATAGTGGCAAACCACTCAAATCTGTAGTCCTGAATGGTGAAGCAACATTACCGCATCTGCTCATGGCGCTACAACGATGGTGAGCTGACTGGCAAAAATGTTCAATGTGGTAATTAAATATGAATCACCCCATTTCCGGGGTGTTTGGATCTTCTTACTCTTCCCCAAAATAGTGAAGTTGGGTGAAGTACCAGATTGAGAGGCAATATTTAATCAGATATTATATTGGGTGAAGTACCATTTGATCAGTCTCAATCTGGTACTTCACCCAGATTTTATTTCCCTCCCAGATTTCCAGATCAAATATATACTACGTAGGTATGGGAGGGAAAAGTTTCATGAGGGCAACGATCCGTCAAGATATCTGCGAATGCTCCCAGCGAGTGGGGTGCATCATCATCTTTAGGGTACCAACAACGATTAGCTGGTTGGTGGTATGCCTACCCCTCTGAAAAATATGAAAGTCCTTTGGGATTATTATTCCCAATATATGGAAAAATAAAAAATGTTCCAAACCACCACTTTCTCACTTTCCCATGCGCACAGCGTTGGAGTCTGACGCTGCCCGTCTTGAGCTGGGTCACATGCCAATTGTTGTGACATAGACCGGGGTGAAACTTGCATTGCGGTCACAAAATGGCAGGGCGTCGATCTTTTTGGATTGCCGGCGAAACGTAGTGCCAGCGCAAGCCAACATCCAATTATCAATCGCTTCCAACCTATCTTGTGGCCAAGGCAGAGCCATCACGCCAGTGAATGTCAACACCATGTTAGAGTACGGTTTCCCATATCCAAAGTGTAAACTGATCCCCATGTGACGGATCGTCTCCTTAAGGATCTTCGCAAACCACCTGGATCGTTGTTTGAAACCAAAACCTTGCAGGGTTAAATGTGAAACCTGTGTGCCCTCCAGCCACTTATGCATGTGCACCGGTCCTGGGTGACCAGTCGCCATCATAAAATCAGCGTACAACTGAAAATGCGATATCCACCTCATCGGCCCATCAGCAGAAAAGAGAGTTTGCCAGAACCAGCTAATCACAAGCCGCACCATGTGATCTCCATACCATCGCACCGCACCAGCAGGTATGTGCAATCTAGGCAAGGGTGTCCAAGGAGAGTCAGGGAGTGGCAGCATGCACTCCTCAGGGAGTGCGTCCGGCAAATCAGAAGGTTCCATGCTCACAACATCCTGGCTAATGGCAAGTTGCACACCCTGAATAAGAGAACTGAGGGCCCGGGCTCGTGAAAAGGCATGTTGGTGCCTATCCCACAGTGACCAGAAATGAGCTCCCCTGTTGCTATTGGCCTGAACCGCACACTTGTCTGCAAATGCATTATTCCTGAAACACCATTCCTCAAAGAAAGTTTCATTCCCCTGCAGTGTCTGGTGAGCTGCTACACGGGTGATACTAATCTGACCAGTGCGGTGCCGCACCAATCTCTCAATTTCTCCCCACAAGTCAGCATGTGTACTGTTGGCCCGCACGCTATGGCCAGCAATCAGCTTTCGCATTTTCCGAACAACCGCTGCACAATCCGACCAAAGATGAAGTGGTCCCACATGGGTCTCTGCACTTTGCAAGGCCCGCATCACAGCGAACACTTCAGCACGAATGGCACTTTGGAGTAAACCTGGCAGAGGGCCTGAGTCAATCAGCGCTGTGCCATCATAACTGTGCACCCCAAGTTCTGTAGCTCGGGTCACCGCCCAACTTGCAAAACGTAGTTGTACACAATGTTGCATCTGACAGCTACCATCAGTAAACAAATGCAAAGGACCATGGTGTTCAACCCTAGATGGACTCGTTAGTGGCAACGTGTCCAAATACTGGTGCCATTCGAGTCTGGTGGTGGGAGAAAGGGCCCAACCGCAACATGAGATTGCCTCAGGTAGTTCAAGGATGATACGCAAATCTTCAGGTGCGACATGCTGTCGTCTGTGTTCAAAGTGTTCACATTGCCAGAAACGATGGTACCTGCTATCGGTGCATGCACAAAAGGGGCACACATCCAGCTCCGCTTCCTGACAGTATTTCTTGCCATCCTGAGTGATATGGGTTCCATTCAAAATCTTCCTGAAAAGGCCTCTGTCCGCAGTATCCAGGGATTGCATCCATTCACGTGTGGCTGGGGCATCCACCTCACTAAGGCCCGCAAAACATGGTCTGTGGGCAACAGCAGCTGCAACAACCCATGGCCAATGAAACTCAACTCTGTAGCGGAGCTCCGCCATGGAGGCCTCAAACAGTGAAAATTGCCCAATCATGTCCTGTATCTGCCCACTTCCCGTGACATGCCAGCCTAGAGCCAGCACCCGCCCAAAGAGCGTGTGCGTGATGGAGTTATTAGGGATGCATGTCAAATCACGGGCGACGTCAGCTAAAACACTTTCGACCCTGGGAGGGGAGCCACAGTCTCGGGTGAGACCAAAGGTTTGTAGGATGGACCAACAGAAGGGGTCAACACTACTTTGTTCCACTAAACCGAGGTGCACTTGCGCATTTGCCCCGGAGGCATCCATCTTGAGACCTTTCATGGCACCAGCACGAATCGCCTGGTAAGTAGCCTGGCTAATCGTGGTAGCAGCGATACCATGCAATCCCTGTGGCCACGCCGCACTCAACAAGGCTCTTATCTTATGGGCATAAGGGGCAGCCGACATCCTTAGCTTAGGCCACAGGGGGTTGAGACGGGATATGCGCTCCATGAGGGTGTGGTTGGTGTGTTGCCGGGTGAACTGGACATGCGCGCCCAAATTGCGACATGAAGCCACCAATCCAAAGCCCTGAGACCGGATGCAACTCCTACCCTCGGCACTGAGGGACCAGGTGGAGGTTTTACGTTGATCTAGAAACATGTCCATGGCTGCAACGAATCGCTCCAAACACTGAAAAGTAGGTTGCATGGCATCAGGGTGACAGACCAAAATTTGCCAATCATCGACATAGGACAGCGGCTGACACAAAGGGAAAAAGTGGACCATCCAAGCATGGAACATCATGTCAACAACCATCATACCAAGGCAAGACAAAGCACATCCCTCAGGCAACCCGCATGTACTATACGCAGGCTTACTGATACTACCCTGGATTTGGAACCGCCGGGGCATATTGGTCAGGGCCCCGGCCCAAGCAGTCAACACCGGAAATGGGACCCCAACAATTGCACATCCTTCCAATACCACTTCCCTAGGGAGATAATTGAAGGCTTTGCGCAGGTCAGCAATGACCCCACTTAAGGGCAACCCTTCCTCATATGCCATCTCAATACTCCAGAGCACATGTGACCATATTTGCCCTGCAAAACGGTGGGGCCTACTGCCAAAGAGGCCATCAGGCAGGGCAGGTTCAAGCATGCGGATAGCTTTCTTTGCGTGAAATGTCCCCCAGCAGCGAAACAGGAGGCTGAACACCGTTATGGGGCGAAAGTCCAAGGCACTTTGGGGTTCCTCAGTTTTTGCGATACAGGTGACCCTGCCTGCCAGCACTTGAGTTGGCCATTCACCTGTTGTCTCAGCTTGCCTATACATGTGAGTAAAATTTTCCAGTGCAGTCACCGGCATGGCCTTCAAATCACAGAGAGTAACACCATCCAAACCAGCCGAGGTGGTGTTCTTTTTCTGGGCAATGCATTGGGCCAACGCATCAGGGTCCATAGGGTTCCAGCACATATGGTGTCTGGGCAGATGGGCCCGCGCAAACTCTAAAATGGTGTGCCATCGCTCTGGTGAAACATCTTGGTGTCTCCCCCACATTTCTTTCCATGTCTCTAAAAACAAGTGAAACAATTCATCTTCAGTGCCAATGTGAGCAGGTTGTGCCAATGTCATGCCTTGCTTGACGTCTTGGGCATCCTCCACCCACAGGCAGTCAGAATCATGGTGAATGATAGCAAGCTGTGCGCCATTGCAAAGAATCGGCCTGTCAGGAACAAAAGCAGTGGGTTTTTCCAAAACTATTGCCATGTCTTGCTGTCGCACCTCTTCAACCACTGCAGTGGTGGATTTAGTGAGTATATCCACCCCAGTCTGTCCACCCGTCTTGAGATCACGGAAAATCATGTTGGGATTCTGTTCTCGTCTGAGTCGCGCATATTGCCTGGAGGCCTTATGCAAGTCTTGTTCCATGGCGCGGAAGGCAAGCACCACAGTATCAAAGATATGCATTGCAACATCTTCCCCAGGGGTTACAAATGGGATGGAAACAGGGGCTCCATGAGTACGGAAATCACACGTGTCCCACCACTTTTGGAAAGATGGATGAAAACCTGCCGCACGAAGGATAGACCCCCAAACCGCCCTCGCATGAGCAGTTTCATTGCCAGCATGTTTGACATGGCGTATGTAGGACTGCAGGCGACGGGTTTGTCTCAACCATTGAGAGTGTCGATAGGTTGCAGCCACGTACTGTGGTTTCACATCTCCATCCCTGGCCTTCTTCAACGGTGAAACTTTGCCATCGATAATGGCAGATGTTTGACATGTCTGTGCACGACCTACAGCCTTGCGTGGCACCTGGAAAGGCACAACATCACTTGCCGAGGTCTCAATGTGATGCCAAAGGGCTTGGTACTTCTCATCACATGAACCAGTATGTTGGGCCCAAAGGTTAGGGTTAACCGGCCACACTTTTGGCCATGGGAAGTCATGGGGGACTGCCCAAATCTGGCGTGGCAAACTGCTCCCCAGAGATTGAAAAACCCCATACAGCACGGCATGGTCAGGAAAGACATCCTCTGCAACATGTACTTCTTTGAGCAAGGCTTGCAATTCCCTAGAGATGTAGCAATAATCCTTACGCGTGGCAGATTTACAAGTGTTACGGATAGGATATCCCCACTCCTGGTTGGCAATGTCCTGCAAGTCACGGAAGCCAGCTTTCTCCAGCTCTGCAAAAGCCGGTATGGAGTGCTGGGCCACATTCCAATCGCCAGAGACATACCTGGGTCCTTTGGAAAGGTAACAAACCTGACTAATGGCTTGCTGCAAAAGCAGTTCATTGTTGGACCTATATGCAGGGTACATGGCACTTTCAGGTTCCCCATAGATCGTGGCACCAGTCACCCAGACATCCTGAAGCAACGTAGCAGTGCACATGATGCGGGAAGAAGTCTGGATGCTTTGTGGCCAGACAGTTGGAACGGCTCTGGTCGGGTGTTTGGAGATGGTGGCAACCCCTCTCCATGCATTGTGAAACTGACGGTTGGTTTGCGAAGGCACCGGATGGCCTCCCACACAATACCTGAAAGAACTCTTGGCAAAACTGAGCCCAGCACGAAAGGCATGGACATCTGTGCAGCTAAGGTGTGTCTCTGTCACGGCCCAAATATCCCCAAAGGCCAGGTGTGAAACAATATATGGTGCTTTCCCTCGTAATCCAGATGGATTGAAGGTGCCAATAACAAAATCTGAGTCAGGGCCTGGGTTGCAAGCTTCACCAATTCTACACAAAGCGGCAAGAAAAACAACATAAGGCCATCGACTCGCTGACAGGCATCGATACGATGCATGATGGCACACAGCCAAACCCCAAAAACACATGAATGCCCAAATGAAAAGGCCCCGGGCACACGTGGCCTGCCAGGACAGTCCCAAAATGAGACACAGGCAGGGCAAGAGCAAAATGTGCCCTCGGCCTCCCCATCATTCCATACCTTCATCTCGCGGCCGCTTTGATAACAGCCCCCTGATCTGGGTCATCTGCTGTTCGAACAGTGACTGAATCGTTTGGTTCTGATTTTCTAGGTGACCGTGTAACTGTTGCGACTGAGCTTGCACCTGCCCTTGGAGGGCTGCAATCTGCTGGGTGTGCTGGCCATTGTATTCATGGATCTGGTGTTCAAGACCCTGTTGCTTGGCAAGGAGCTGTTGGACTTGGTCCTCCAGAACATGGACTCGTTCAGGCATGTCATCCTCCATGGGTGGCTGAAGCTGCGCAATCACCGCACTTTGGATTCTGTCCTCTAATTGCTTCATTCCTTCTGTGGGGCCCGTGGGGGCGGGCATGTTACTGGAGGGCTTGTACGCTCCCCAGGGGTCCTGCTTGATCCAAGGGTCATTCTCAGCAGCATTGGCACCTGAAGCAGCGCCACACAGGGCCAGAGTGGCTGCGGAGGCAATTGGTGCAGGAAGGTTCACTGGGCCTCCGGCCTCCTGCTTTTGTTTGGTGATTACAATTTCACCATGCGATGTGTGCACAATTGGTTTGGCCGGCTCCTCTGTCGATTGCACGAGCCACATGGCTCCTCTTCCTGGGCACGGTGTGGTAGGTTGGAGTGGCCTGCATTCCCACCCAGTTTTGGATAGGATTCTGCCTACCGCTTGTCGGTCGACCCCATATGGCATGGGGCCTACGGTGAAAACATGCTTGGGTCCATTGGGCAAATACACTGAGTCAGGTCGGATCAGTTGGTGGATTGCCTTGGCCTGATCTACTCTAACCCGGAGCCCCCTCCTGTCTCCCAATCTAGCAAGGCCCGTGACCGCAGGATTGGTCCTCATGAGGTGCTGCATGTCCTGAAGGCTATGTCGCGGTGTCCATATCACAGTGTAGTCCGCAAGGATATCTTTGCCATCAGGTGTTCGAGGTTCACAGTAGGCTCCTTCCATTCCACTATGCATCAGCAGTGGGGCCAAAATGCACTTTGGGATGCGGATGCAGGCAGTGAATATGTCAGCTTCTTCTGCCGGGCAAGGCTTGAAACCACTCCGAAGGAATTGGCGTCGCCACACATCTAAGATGGGGTCTTTAATGGTGAGACTTTCATGGTTATGCCATGCATCGCAGTCACAGCTGGCATCATGGCATCGTTTGAGCTTCGGCAAAAGTGAAACAAGGCAACGGATGGGCGCCTGGCAGAACTCTTTCCCCTTTGAGCTCATCCCTGTAGGCAAGGATTTTGAGTGTAACAACATCCAGGGATTCAATTTGAGCCACTGCGGGGTCAATGGGCTTTTCTACAAAACCTTGGCCAATCTGCACCAGGGTGACATCAGCAAGAACAGGCTCATGATCAATCACACACCGGCAAGGGACCGTGATAGTGGCATGTGGGAGGGCTGTGGTGACACCCCCGTCCTGTCTGGCAAGGATAGCCAATGCCAATGGCTCTTGCGACACCTTTGCGCCTGCACGGAGGTAAGGTTCTGCTTCTTGACAGTTCATGAGAACAACCCCACAGCTCACTGGTCCAATCTGGCTGGGTCTGAGTTGCGGCACAATCTGTCCCTGGCTGCGAAAGGTACCTTCCAGGATCTGGAGCTTGCTTGGGTCCAGTTCAACAGGAACAGGTGGCCCCTTGTTCTTGGATTTGCCCTTACCTTTACCCCCAACGGTTTTCCCCTTATTCTGCTCGACCGCAAGGGCCAATTCAGAAGGGAGCACAAACTGAAACTTTGCATGATTACCAATCATTTTAAGTTGTTTCCACGGTTGCCTGTGATTCATGGCAGCAATCAGTTGCTCACTGCCTAGCACACGGATTGCATCGTTGGCTCTCTGTTCAACAACTCCCTGAGGGATGCCATGTTTCAGGAGTTCCGTTACCAAGTTCTTCTGCAATTGTCCATGCGGTCCAAAACCCCAATGCACATGCAGTGCCTCATCACGAGGCTGAGCAAGCAGGAAACTTGTCTGGAGAGCATGGTGAAAGAATTTCAAATGATCTACATTGGGTCGCATTCCAAAGACACCTGCAATGGTCGCAATTGTCATGGCACCACATGGGATGTCCTTTCTCATAGGCAAGTCACAAACGGTCCATGGTGAACCCTGCATGTAGCAATGCCTGACCTGGGTGTGCAACTCAAGGTAAACTACCATCTGTTCCTCCCATTGTGTGGCAATGATGGGGTGCCAGTGGGAGTCTTCTAGTACGACAGCCAAAACCCATGCATGACCCTCATGAACCATGTGAGCGATGTACTGTTGCACCTGCGGTCCTGCTTCAAGAAACACCCTGTACGGAATATCACTATCTTGGAGGGAGCGCATGGCATGAATGTGAAACTCCATTTCATCATGTCCCATAGCACCCTGGTGGACTGCAACTGGGCATTCCTGAGTGGCCAATGGATATACCGGACCTCCTACCACCTTCATTGATCGTGCCGCAAGAGGACACTCATCAGGCATTTTCGGGAGTGGCCTGGATTCCCATGTGGTTCCCCATCCCCATAGGGTGGGTTCACAAGTGTGGTCTCCGATGTGGTCAGCAAACACTTGCTTCATATCCCAGCTTCGATGTCGGAGTTGCAACTAATCCACCGGAAGTGGTGTGCCTACCATGATGCGCGCTAGGAAATTGATAGCCAGTGGGCCACACAATTGTGTCACCGAAATCGGGTTTGGGACTCGGTGGATTATGATGCCTTCAAATCCAAGAGTACCCGCCAGCCTGGTCAGTTGGTGGTCCATGGTCACGATGTCATCAGCAGGATGGTGCAAGGTGTGGCAATGCACGTCAGTCCCATGTGGTTCAATCCAAACGGGCATCCAATGTTGATTGATGTGCATGCATGTGACAATTGAGTGGTTCTCAGCGCAAAAATCAGAGTGTTCCTGCATCCATGCTTGCATCACATGCTCCTGGCCTCGACTCCATTCATACCAAGTCAGCGGTGGCAAGCAGTGAAACTGTCTTTGTGCTCGATACTGGCTGGCCGGAAGTGCTAAGCTACACTGGGCAAGGTGGTTCAAGTGAAACAAGATTTCGTCATCACCCATGGCATGTCCATGCGGTGCAATCATCTGCGCTCTGGTCTGTCTGGAACCCTCATTGGGTGGTGCATGGATGGAATCATCAGTCCTCCCATGGCCCCAAAACAGTGGGGTGCTGGTGCAATGGTCGTGAGGTTCATTCTGGAACTTACCTTGCTGTCTCCAACAATGGTACAACAACGCAGCAGCATTCTTGAGACGAGTCTGGCCTAGTACAATATGCTCAAGGAAATTGATTGCATCCGGACCACACAATGAAACCGGTGGTGGGGCATGTTCTTGGTAACACTGACCCATGTTGATTCCCCACTGACTTGCAAGGTGTTGCAAAAACGCGTCCACCAGTTCCTGTTCATATGGGCACAAGTTCATCGTGAAACATTGGACTTCCTGATCGGTGTTGGTGAGCCACACAGGTATCCATCGCTCAGCAATCAGTAGGCACGTCAAGAATCCTACATCGGGATGAATGTGGCCATTTCCATGAATCCAATCTTGCAGCAGTGATTCATGACCCTGGCACCACATGCTGGCAGCAGCTGGCGGTATGATGGAGATCTGAGAAACAGGTGAAACCCTACTCCATTGAGCCATGTTGTGAAACTGATCAGCAATACTTTCAAGATGAAAAAGGACTTCAAGGTCGTTCATCCGTGTTTCACCAATGCAATCATGTTCGGCAAGACCCAAGTAGGGCCAAACACTACAGTCACATCTAGGCATCACCATTGCCTGTGCTGCTTCCGGTGGCGCCACACTCAAGGTAAAACATGTGCAAATGCCAACGGGCAATTTAGGGAGTAGCCCGGATTCCCCTTTCATGCCTTTTCCCCATACCACAGGGGGTGGTGTGTGGGTGATTTGGTACAGATGTTCAACAAAAGAAGCCCTCATGTTCGTGTGCAAAAACCCCAGTTCCTGTGCATCTTCGGGCAGTGGCATCTGGACAGTCAAGTGGGCAAGAAAAGAGAGTGCGTATGCCCCACACAAGTCCGTGTCAGTGATACGTTTGGGTATGCGGTGAAACGTGCATTGTTGAAATCCCATCAACACGGACAGTTCAGCCATGCGATTCTCAAGTTCCGCCATACCCTGCACTTCGTCATTGAACGTATGAACTTGTATGGTATTGACAACCGGCACAATCCAAATGGGCAACCAGTGATTGTCAATTGAGACAACCGTGACAACATTTTGGCCTTGGTCACGGACTTGAGGATTGGTAGAGCACCAGTCAACAGCAATTTGTTTTCCAATCGAATCCCAACAGCTGAACATGAGAGGCTCCATGTACGTGTACGTACGATGTGGAAATTGGCTGGGTCTCTGGTTTTGAATCAACCGAAGCAAGTGGTATCTCATTTCATCATCCCCCATGGAGGTTCCATTGCTATTGATTAAATCAATCCTCTCATCTCTTGTGATCCTCGGCCCACTGGATGGACTCGGAGTTTGCACTGCATCGTCAGGTGGCTGGTCTCCAGCACCCCAGATCCAGGGGCGTCTCGCAATTTGGCATCTCGAAACCTCAGTGCGGTAAAGTGCCCGAAGTGTGTTGTGCAACTGTTGGGCCTCATCATCATTGGAGGGGAGCTGTCCCCCAATCAACATCAGACGGATGAATGCAATGGCGAGTGATCCACATGAGTTACTGGTAAAGAACAGTCTCTGTTCTCGGCAAATGCTGGTTTCTTCAAAACCCAGTGCATGGGAAAGCCGGTGCACCCATTCATTCATTGGAGCATGATCATGTTCAGTTTTGTCCCATGTGTGGGCATGCAATGTGCGTTTGCTAGGGACCAGGCACAGTGGGATCCAATGGCTCTCAATCTGCACCGCTGAAATCACAATTGCCCCATCACGGAAAACCTCTGGGTGATCAGCAGCCCATTTTGCACAATCAAATCCTTTTTGGTGAGACCATGCCGTGGCAAGCAAAGGATCTAAAACCACAACCCGACGCACTACATTGCCAGTCTTGGCTGAGTGTTCAATTGATCTTTGCTGGATCATGTGCAAATGGAATCGAATCTCATCATCCGCCCACAAACAGTCTTGTTGCTCAAGCACTTGGAGTCTATCCCTCGTCTGAAGATATTGGTGCCTAAGTGCCCACAGTTGTTGTGGGTTTGCCACACATGGTGTCATCAATTTCAGGTATTGATCCCCCTTGAGTCCCAAAAGTGGGCCAGCGTCCAACCAGGATTCTTCAGAAACCGACTTGGGGTCAGGGATCAAGCATTCACCAACATCATACTTAGAGACCTTGCGAGGCGGCGATTTGATCACAGGGTCTTCATTGGGCAATTGCGTCCATTCAACCGTTGGTGAAACCTCGACATTTGGGCAAAACCCTTCAGGCGACAGACCAGCTTTCGGGGTGGTGTCTGATTTGTCGTGCAGCGTGACGACGATGACTTGTCCCACTTCCATGACATGTGAACGATCAATATCTTGTCCCCGAAGTCTGATGCTTTCAATCTCCATCTTTTCAACCAGCTTTTCCTGAGCAGTCAAAAACTGGCCTACGGTGCAATCACACTTTGGTTGGAATTTGATCGGGGACTCAGAGCTTCCAGTGAACATGACCGTGCAAAAATCAACACACATACCCTCAACGGCATCAGGGTCTGCAACCCGCACCGGTGCGTCATACCAAGGAGTCGGTGCTTCATCATCAGTTTCCCCTTGATCCAAATTGGTTTGGGGGACCGCTAGACTCTCAATCTTGATGAGGTGGTCTAAGATTGCAGCAATGCTAACATGTTGACGAATCAACCCTTGCCAGCGAATGGGATACAACAATTCAGCAAGGGACAACGTTTTGTGATCCTCCCAAAACCCAATCAATGCAGAAAGTTTGGGGTCATCAATGGGTTCATGGTCACATGTCCAAACCTGCTTGCATCTCATCAAAAGCCATGCACGGTAAGCTTGGATTTGTGCATTGGGGTCATATGTTTGCCCTCCATGCTGCAATTGCTCAAGGCGTTCAATCAAATGTCCAAAAACCCATAAGGCTTGCAACGGGGCAGCAATCTGACCAACTGCTGACAGAGACAGCCTCACCTGCGGTCCAAGGTCCAGGATGGGGTCCATCGAATTGAGCCCCATTGCTTCATTGGGATGCAGGTGTCTGATTTTGGATTCACTCATGCATGTTTCAGCACTACGGGTGAGGCATCCATGAAGACCCTTGGTGGCCAAACGAGCATCTGACAAGGGAAAGGCACGGCATCCACACGGACATGGGTGCAACTGGTTGCCCCATGCATGCAAAGCACATGGTGAAACCCCTTGACTATTAAGCAAATGTTTACCATGGGCATTGTTGGAGACCCCAAATGCTTGCAATTCACGTTCATCAAGAGCGAGCTCAGATTCATCTTCTGGCGCCCAAGACCGGATGCATGGGATGACTTGGTTGACCCGTGTGACATTATCAAGCACTTGCCATACCTGCATGTCAATCTTTCCAATCTCGGGTGCTGTGAGGAGCCACCATGTCCTGTGGCGTCGGCATGGCCACACTTGATCCAACTTGAGGTCAATTTGGGAACATGTGAAACCTGTGCACGCAGTGAACCTGGCAATTTCCGACTTCACGAAATCATCCTTACCAGCTGGGGTGACACACTCTAAGATTACTGCTTTGACCTGGGGTAAGTATGCAGCATTGAGAGTTTTGGTGAGACATGAGGAGCGACTGTCATCTCGGCCTTTTCCATCACCTAATTGCGAAAAGGGCTGGCAGCTGAAGCCCGATGCCAGCACTGACGCCCCCTTTGCTCGTTTCCATATCTCATAAATCACCTGCTTACATCCAAAGTCCCCACAAATGGTGGGTGCATCGCTAATCTTTGAGTAGAGCTCCAACATGGGTTGGTTATGATCCACTGCTACAGTGACTTCCAGCCCAGCAGCGATGGCTCCCTGTGAGAGCCCTCCGAAGCCAGCACATAGGTCAATCAGAGACGTCATTGAGTCCCAGGACGGTTGATGAAAACCCATGATCATGGTGTCTTTGGTGGCCACCAAAATGGGAATGGGAAATTGTTGTTTCAAACAGCAGTTGAGCATAGTGAAACTTTGAAACCCAGCATCAAGCATGCCCTCGTAGTGAAACATTCGTCCATTGCATGAGGAGACCATCATATGCCTTTCATGGGAATGGTCAAAAATTGCGACCTTACACACCAGATCCAGAAAACCACCATTAGGCACTTGCGAAAATTCCATGGGGTATTCGAATCGAGACATGGCATGCAAAGGGTGTTCCTACCAGCCCACGTTCGGCCAGCTCGGCCGCACTCCCTGGAAAGCTTGGGCAATCACGGCTGTTCCAAACCACCAACCCGTTAGAAATTTGGGGAACCCAGTAAACACTATCAGATGCGCGAGACTCAGCCAGTACCTTGGCTAATACTTATTCTTACAACCCTATACCCTCTGGTAAACTAACAGTTTGCTATTGAAAATTCTCATTGATAGTTGATGACTACCCCTTAATAGCATGGTGATTTTCCAGTTCGTTATCTTAGTTCGTTGACCAGGCCGGGTAACTCCCATGAAATCACCATTTTTCAGGGTAAAAATCGTCAAATCCCAATGGTTTATAACTCGCAGAAATCCAAGAGGCCAACCAACCACAGAAGTACAGATGCTGCTGAAATCCCAAAATCAACATCCAAAGATGTCCAGAAAAATGCCAGAAAAATCTCGGACATCCCATAAAAACATATAAAAACTCCCATTTTGCTAGGAAAACATCGATTTCCCATAAATCTTCCCAGTGAAATCGATGGTTTTCCTAGCAAAACCTCGGAAAACCTCAAGTTTGGGTGGCGTGAAACACCCCCCGACTTCGTCCCTTCGTCCCTTCGTCCCTTCGTCCCTTCGTCCCTTCGTCCCTTCGTCCCTTCGTCCCTCCTCGATGCGCGAGGCTTGAGCGTTCTCTAGACCTCGGACAGGAGATGTAGAAACATGTATATTTGTATATATCATATATGTGAACAGATATATATATATATATACATATCATATTATATATGTACAAATATCGTATTACATATACTGTATATATATGTGTGTGTGTGTACCAACCTAGCATGTATAGAAATATACAACAAGTTCTTCTTGTATGTCCCTCCGCCCGGTCTTTCCAGCTTCGGCATCGGCTCCAAAAAGCTCATGGCATGTTGCCATTGGTCGGCCTTCCTACAGACGTTGATCAAGGCTTTACGAGTGACCACATCAGGTGTGACTTGTGCCGCAGCCATAGAGCTGAAGAGCTGTAGGGCCTGTTGCCATTCCTTAACGGTGCCCAACGGCTTGTTTCTTTTTCTAAAGACCTGGGATTCAACTGGGACAAAGCACTATCCAAGCCATTCCAAGCCTATAAATATGCTATAAACGAATCATTCTATGGGGATATACTGGGAGACTCGGAGCTATATCCCACCAGGAGACCCAGAGGCCCACTTTCTTGGGATGAGCTTCAATTTTTTGAACAGAGCGTCGCTGCCAGAAAGCCGGGGTAAAATGACAGCAAGATTTGGGCAATGTGCCGCTGAATGGATCTGAATGGTTGGTTATCATTCTGGGCTAGTTTGGAGCAGTTTTATGGAGAACAATTATAGATGTGTGACGAATGTCATATCCAAAAAATTTGATCACTGTTCCACCTCCAAAAAATAGCGGGGTAGCACCATTCCCCAAAACGAGGATTGTAACCTCCGGTTTTGCGACAAAGCTTTAGTGGTTTGGGTGGTGGTCTGCACTCCTGACAGACCAGGTTTCGCATGAAGACATTGACAAAAAACAAAACTTGAGCAGTATAATATATAATATAATAAAATATAATATAATATAATATAATATAATATAATATAATATAATATATATAATATAATATATATAAATATATAAAATATAATATCTATATATATATATATATTATATTATATTATATTATATTATATTATATTATATATATGTAATATATATATATATTATAATATGTATATATATTATTATTACTTATATAACTATACTCTAAGCTGAGTGTTCAAAAATTCCGACATGTCATTCCAGTATACTGCTTGGTCACCAGGGATTCCCATACTTGATTGTGATAATCCTAGCATATAATGCGCACAAAAAAACTACCCAAGAGGTTTTTGAACACTGCTCACTTGTGCAGCCCAAGATTCCCCAGAAACCTTGCAAGCAGCGATGGCTGTATTGTAGCTGATGATATTCGGAATCACCTTATTTTTTTGCATCTTTTCCAGGAAATCCACTGCTTGTTGCCATTGATCCCCCTTCACACATGCACTGATAATGGCATTGTAACCTGGTTGTGGTTTCACTGTGCACCAAAGATGCTGATTGTCATCACCCTTTTGGTGCTCTAAAAATAATGCAAAAAAAAAAACGCAGTGTCAAAGGTTCAACATCTGGTGCCAACATCATGGTAGTTTTAGCGTAGGCCTCCGGAGGCCCCGGTAGATTTAGGGGGTGTTCAAAAAGAAACCTAGATCCCTTCACCCTGAATTTTATATCCCCCAAAGGTTCAAGGTGGTGCCCCCCCAGTGATGTTTGTTGTTTTATAAACCATAGTAAATAAAGATATATCTACCATAAAGCCTAGTTATTGGAGTCGGGATTTTAAATCCACCTTCCAATCATATTACACTTCTAAACACCAACCACATAATATCCATCTTTCAAATGTTTTTTTATACCCCCCTGCTATGACGGTCGAAAGATGGATACCATCTGCTGGGGCTTACTGATACGACCAGGGGAAAGGAGTCCCCTCGATTAGTAATCATTGCTATGAAAAATAACCAAAGTATCTTGGTCAATAATCTGAGCAAATTATATATATAATAATTCACTAACCTGAAATACCCTGTACTAAGCATGATTCCAGTGAGGTCGCAGTGAGGTCGTTATAATTGGCCCAGAATAATCGCAAAATGGGTGATTTTCCACAGATGCCATAGCTATGTTGAATTGGGTATGGGTCAAAATTGGCTGCTAAACATCTACATATCAATCTGTGGTACCGTAGGGCGTAAATTTTGACTCATACAACATTACCAGAGACTAACGTGACTAAAAAGACATCCAAGGGCCAGGGACTAACAACATCTGGAGTCACTTCTGCCTCAGACATCACCTCAAAAAGGCCCAGGGCCAGTGCCCATTGGCTTCCCTTCTTGCAAGCACTGATGCTGGCGTTGTAGCCTCAGAAATCGCTAGCATAGATACAGTAAAGGAAAATGTCCCATCACTAGTATACCCATGAATTGAAGCATTGTTGAACCAACTTATAATCATCTACCAACAAAGGTGTGTGTATATATATACCTGTATATATATACCTCTGTAAACATCTATATATATATAATATATATATAATAACTTGGGCACTAATAACTAACAGGGGTTGGTACATGTCCTAATTGAACATTACCCATCCCAACTAAAAATGAATATTTTATCTCCAACACATACATTTCGTGATCTTCAAAATCACCCAAAAAAAGTCTTTGACCAATCCCTGACTAATCAACCATCATCTGTTGACCAGTTCCTGTCCCTATTCTTGGTGGTTTTCCAGCCCGATCATCCCAGGCCAAATTCTCACAATGGAAAATGGTTTGCTGAGCCCACCCCAGTGTGTATAAATATATTTTGTTCAAACCATGGCACAGAAAAATATTGGCAGTAGACTAGAAAAATATGATCCAATGTGGATTCATGTTTGCTCACAAAAAGTCGCGGTAGATTCGCAAGTTCTCGTTGAGTGTCTTACAACATGGAACCCAAATAGAATGCCTCTACAAATCCGAGTAGCCAATGACATTTGGAGTGACTTCCGATTTTTTCAGAAGCGCAAGCAAGCTCAGTGCATGTATCCATTGACCTCCCTTCTCACAGGCACTCATGGTAGCGTTGTAGCCTGGAGTGCTGAAGGTTGTCATCGGCTCGGGAATTCCGCGATCAAAGAGGTGAAAAATGGGAAAATAATCCAGCAAAAGGAAAAAAACATGGAAATTCCAATATGATCTAATATGTATGTTAGTTTACCTGCGGGTAAAGATTCTAAGCGCACGAACCAGGAACTAACGACATCAGGACTAACGGTTGCTTCAGGCATCGTCTCGAACAAGATCAACGCATGCTGCCACTGCAAGCCCTTCTCACATGCTGTGATGGCGGTGTTGTAGCTAACCACATTTGGAGTGATGTTCGCTTTCGGCATCAGCTCGAACAGTCTCAATGCCTCCTGCCACTGTCCAGACTTCTCGCAAGCACTAATGGTTGCATTGTAGTTAACCACGTTTGGACTAAGGTCTTCATCCAGCATGGTTTGAAGCAAGCTTGATGCCTCTTGCCATTTGCCTCCTTGTTTGCAAGCATTGATGATAGAACTGAAGCTGATGACATTTGGACTGACATCTGCTTCACGCATTGCATCAAACAAACTCAACGCCTGCTGCCATTCACCACCCTTCTCACAGGCACACATGACAGCACTGAAGCTAATAATGTCTGGCCGAACTTCTTCTTTTCGCATGCTCTCCAACAAACTCATTGCATGCTGCCATTGACCTCCCTTCTCACAAGCGCTCATGGTGGCATTGTAGCTAACAACGTCTGGTGTCACTCCAGTTTCCGACATTGCATGAAGCAAGAACAAAGCACGCTGCCACCGACCCCCCTTCTCACAAGCACTGATGATAGCGTTGTGGCTAACAACATCAGGACGTACTTCTTGTTTCAACATTCCTTCAAACAAAATCAACGCTTGCTGCCATTGACCTCCCTTCTCACAAGCGCTGATGGCTGTGTTGTAGCTAATCACGTTGGGACTGACATCTGCCGGCATCGAGTGAAACAAACTCAATGCCTCCAGCCATTGAGCGCCAGCCTCGCAAGCGCTCATGGCAACATTGTAACTGATGACGTTTGGACTGACATCCTCTTGTGTCATTGAACGAAACAAGCTCAGAGCATGCTGCCAGTGACCAGTCTTTTTACAAGCACTGCTGGTTGCAATATAACTGGCAACATTCGGACTGACCTCTGCTTCTGTCATTGTCTGAAACAATTTCAGTGCAGTCTGCCACTGACCACACACCTTGCAGGCACTAATGCTTGCATTGAAACTTCTGACATCGGGACTCACAGTTGCCTTGCCCATGACCCCAAGCAAGCTCAAAGCCTGTTGCCATTGACCTCCCTTTCTGCAAGCCCTTAGGGTCGCATTGTAGCAACCAATATCCTTGGATTGGCGAAAAACGGTAGGTGAAAAAAGTTTCCCTACCTTTTGGACTAACCAGAAAACATGTTTAAAAATATCATCAATGGCCATTTCATTGTGGGGATATTCCCTTACATTGGCTTTATATATGGCAGGTACCTGAAATGGCTATTGGTATCCGCGACTCAACTCCAGGTCACTGGACTTAGCCTCCTCGTGAAGATCGAAGAAAAAACCTGGAGGGCCTTCTGCCATGCAGCGGCCTTTTTCCAGCTATTGATGGCACAAGTATAGCCTGGTGGAGCTGTAGATCGCCCAATCAGCATGGAAAATTAGACAAAACATCTGACACATCTAAACAACATGTACGGTAAGTTGGTCAATGTTGATGATCCAAAAGTCTTTTTGCTCGAACATTAAATAGGAAATATCAGTTTGTCTGAAAACAAAATGGTTACTCCCTAAAATCCCATGGTTGAATATGGGTCCCTTCATTTTTTCACAAATGGCTGGTTTGAATCCCATAGAAAATCCCATATGATGGTTTGGTATTCGTGAGATGTATGATCATTTTCATGGGATGGATCCCAGTAGAATGACCATTTTAAGATACCAAATCCATCTCCGAAAGAGTCATATGAAGTTGGCTATGTATCGATTGTTTTATCTCTATTTGTGCAATCGTTCAATCCCCATGTTTGTCATGTTTGATGGTTGAGAAATCCCAGTGTTTGATGGTTAATCCCCATGTCTGCTACAGTAGTTTAATCCATGTTTGATGGTTGAATCCTCATGTTTCATCTAAAAAAAAAGTTTTGCTAGTTAAATCCCCAGTGTTCTTGGTCTTTTTGTTAGTTGAATCCATATGTTTGCTGTTTTAAATCCCCCTTTTTCATGGTGAAATCATGCTAAATCCCCATTTTTCATGGCTAAATCATGGTAAATCTCCCCATTTTTCATGGTTAAATCCCCATGGTTTGGTGGTCGAATCCCCCAAATTTTTGCTCGTGAAATCCCAAGTTTTCATGGTTAAATCCCCAATCTCAGCCAGTCCCAGAAACTCACCACATCCCCATGGACTTTCGCCTCCGGCATCCCTTGGAACAACCGCAAGGCCCGTTGCCAGTCATCGCCCTCGTCGCAAGCGCTCAACAAGGCGTTGTAGCTGCTAAGGCAGCCTGGGATTGGCCAAGATTGACGAAGTTAAAAAATCTCCAATGTTTTCCCCAAACCTTTTAAAGGCATCTTTCTGGGCGTTCATATATGATAAACTGTAACTTGGTTGTTGTATAAAAATACATTTGTATATGTATATATATATATACATATCCTACATAGTTGTTGTCATTTCACAAATAACAACTAGTATCCGTACCGCCAAGGGATAAAATAATCGGGTGGTACTCCAATTTGTAAGATATTTTCCCGAGCTTCTGCCATTATAGTAATGGTTGTCCTAGTAAATGTGGGCACTCAATTGTTATAAAACCAGTCATACATGGGATATCCAGGTATATACAAAAAAAACACAGGGGCTTCCATCCTATGTGTCAGACTGATTTCGGGTACATGGATGGAACCGGATTAAAGAACTGTTCAATCAGCAACAAACAAACATAACATACAAGATTCCCCTAAAAAGATCTGATTTTTTGGGTGGATGTTCATCCAAAATTGGAAAAACATACAAAGTCAGTCATCTCTGCCAGAGGAAAAAATCAGTTACCCTCTGGTAAACTAACAGTTTGCTATTGAAAATGGCCATAGAAATAGTGGATTTTCCCATTAAAAATGGTGATTTTCCATAGCTATGTAACAAATTACCAGAGGGTACACTGTTCTCCCGATCCAGGCAGCCATCCCATTTCTCCAGCATAATTTCCTCCATTTGATCCGCAGAAGCCCGCAGCTGTTGGTGTCGATGAAATGGACTCGTGCGAAGCGTCCGCATGCGACGCATTTTTTGGGCGCAAAAAACTCGAAGCTCGGGGAGACTTTGAGAGCGAACATGCTTCAACGTTGCAACAGTAAGCCTACGGCCCTACCAGTCAAGTGGGCAATAACTATAACTGTCTTTTCCCTAGTTATATTTTCCCTAGTTATAGACAAGTTATAGGCAATAACTAGTGATAACTGTCTAGAATACAGAATATCCCAAGTTTTAAAGAGTCGCCAGTGGGAGAAAGTAGCCGTATCCAACTACGACCGCCCTAAAATCAGAGCGGCAAAAGCGCTTCACCATCATTTCTCCGCAGGTGCGACAGATTTCATTCCAAGAAATCATAGATGCTAATAGGGGTTAATGGTGGTTAATGGTGATTAATGGTGGTTAATGGAAGTTATTAATGGCTAATAGTGAATTAATGGTGATTTACCCTCTGGTAAACTAACATAGCTATGGAAAACCACCATTTTTAATGGGAAAACTCACTATTTCTATGGCCATGTTCAATAGCTATTTTGACATAACCAGAGGGTATACCCTCTGGTAGATGAACATCCCTGAAAAAATGGCCATTCTAAAAAGTGTTTCAACTCATCTTCCCGATGAACGTTTTTTGAAACGGTGCCATGTCCCCCCCGTTTTGGATTCGGCGCCGGGACACGCGTCTCTCCCACCTTCTCCGCCAAGCGAACCACGGTGTCCACATCGGCGTTGCCCCACTGCAGCACCCCAGTGGGGGTGCACAGCAGTAAGCCCTGCAAAATTGCGGTGCCATACACAACCAGGGCCCAGCACTGAACTACCCAGCCTAGCAATGACTAACATAGCTATTGAAAATGGCCATAGAAATAGTGGATTTACCCAGCTATAAAATGGTGATTTTCCATAGTTATGTTCGTTTACCAGAGGGTAATCCCATAATGGAATGTATGGTATCCCATGGAAATAACCATTTATTTCATAAGGACCATAACTGTGCCGCGATGAATTGCTCCCATCTCCCGGGATATGTTTGTCGGATTTTGATGGGATACAATGAGGTTTCATGGGATACCAATGGGATTTCAATGGAGGTTTAATGCAAGATGTCTATAATGGTTTTTTAATGAATTTGAATGGGATATATGGAGCTTTAATGGGAGATCAATGGGATAAATTTTATGGGAGTTCAAGGGGATCAATATATGGACGTTTTTCATGGGATCTCAGCTTGAGATACGGAGGTTAATTTCATGGGATTTCATGGGAAGAAGTTACCCTCAAAAAAGTGGGAAAACATGGGAAACTCTGGGTAATCCCATCTCACTTTTTTTGGACATCCTCCAGAAATTGCTTGGTGGATGTAGGGTTATTTCATCACATCCTTGGCACCAAGGAAAGTCGATTCCGAATGGATTGTTGCTTTGAAACAACTCATGTTTTCCGGTTGGCTGATGAAATTAAAGGACCGGATAACCCCACAAGACAACTTCTTCCAATAACGAGCACATAGTGTTGTAGCGGGGCCGGGGAAGGAAGGAAAGACAAAGGAGGCGGTGGAGGATCGAGAAGTAAAACAA
>Ga0126342_10000357_pt1 | contig 46765 bp, 48 predicted proteins | sample Cyp1metagenome_FD_92528 | JGI IMG/M metagenome (GOLD analysis project Ga0126342, IMG submission 92528) | Coral microbial communities from Lord Howe Island, Old Settlement Bay, Australia - Cyphastrea 1 metagenome | ecosystem: Host-associated > Invertebrates > Cnidaria > Coral ...
ACCTTTCGGTCCATCAGTGGATTCGCTCTGCCATCCCTGATTCACAACAACCAATCTCTCCTATAGGTTTCCTATTTTTGAAACTTCCGCCACCGCCTTGTGCGGTACTACTGGTATATCATGGGTGCCACAAACATATTTCTTCGTCTGCGCAGTTCTTGGGGTTGAAGCTCAAGCTTGATCCTACGGTGCTGAGAAACGGTTTGGGCCAAACCCTTCAATGGAATAGGATGGTACCCAAAACAACCCATTGATTGGCCAACAATCACCACCAATCACAAGACTTGATTTCTCTCAGAGTTCTTCTTCCGCATGATGTCTGCCATACTCACCCAACCGTCAGACTGCTGGCTCAGGGACATGACGTGCTCCTTTGAGCGATGGTACTTGGACACAAAACACATCGCTCAAATGCAAACAGAACAACACATATGACATATAGGGTTGTCATGAGACGACACAGGTCAATCGTATTCATATAGGCATAGATGAAAATCTGAGACACAGGGACCTGCAAATTTGTCCTTTGTTAGGAATCTTTCGTATCAGTGCGAGTTTACCATCTTGGATAGCCTGTAAACAAAAGCACATTTAGTTCCCCTTCCTTTTCCGATCAAAATGGCGAAGCCGTATATAATTCATGGTATATACCACCGACATTCATCGCTGTTTTTGATGGGCACAAAAAATCCCCAAAAAACCAACCATTCACTTATTAAACCCAGTTACTTGCCCCTGTTACTAAACCCTTCCAGCGCTTCGGTCGCTTCGGTCCCGCAACACCGAACGCTTGTTCCGCAGGGCATCGCGGTGAAGGCTCTGCACGCGTTTGAAGGGCGTCCGCTTCCTAGGTGGCCACGAAGGAGGCAAGCCCATCATTGGGCTTCGGCAAGAAGATTATCGCCTAGCTATGGCTCTAAAACATTCACCATTAAAACAACCGTTATAACTTATATTAACTTATTATAACCAATTTATAACCCATTCACCCATTCTTGACGTTCCAAGCTTGGCCAAGTTGCAATTGCACACGCTGCTTTGGCTTTCCAGGAGCATAGAGGTAAGGTGTTCCTCCGGTGACCTTCAGGATTATTCTTTGCATTTTTTTATGGGAAAAAAACACAACTTAAAGCAATGTTGTCATATCTATCCTAAGGTGAAAGTGTAAATGGGCAGATATTAGATGGGGACAATAAAGAAAAATGTTGGGAAAAAATTGGTTTCCATCTTTTTTGGCGCCAACAAAAACGATAACTAACTTTGCGCATGGCAAATTCTTGAATGCTGTAAGTTGCTGGACCAAGGAACGGGTTCAAAGACAGGGACACGGATGCGTTGTTCGCCAATGACGCCGCTGCCTTCCTTGATCGTCTTCCAGCCGACCAATCGTTCCTGTGCCCAAGGATAGTGAAATTATCACCAATGTGAACCTAGGAATATAAGTAATATAACCCTTCAGTCTATCAATTGGGTCCGCAAATAGTGAAACTTCAGATAAAATTGATGGCGGTTTGGTGCACCCCGGGGTGACATTATTTATACACATCATACTCCAACACCTGAAATTTACCCAGACATGTTCAGATATTATGTTCAAACGCCTGCAAGAGCCAACCTATGACCAGGCTCAAATACCCTCTGCAACACTAGTGATTTTCAGCCGGTGAAGCTACTATTTTCTCATCAAAATGGCTATGAATTTAACTTATGACAGAACCATAGTTTACCACTGCTATATTTTGTTTGAAAAAACCAATCATTTTTCCATGTTGGTTAAAGCCAGCCTTTTTATGAACATGAAGCGACCCGGTGGCAGCCTTGGAGGGATCAATGGTGGGCATCCAGCCGAAGCCCGGCAGGTCGCCGGATTTCATCACTTGATCTCGCCACCAACTCTTCTCCTGGAAACATGGTGATTCAATGGTGATAAAAGCTATACATATCGGATTCAATTGAGTTTAACGATGTTTAACGTGAATTCAATGGGGTTTAATGGGGCTCCAATGGTGATTCAATAGGATGTATCAAAAAATGGACGAGAGGGATAACAATGTAGACATCCCATCTGGGGTAATGTGGTAAAGCCAATGCCATAATTGGGCTAATTCAATGAGTTCAGAATGGCCAAGAATGGTCAGTAATGGTCAGTAGTGGTCATCTGGGGTAAATGGAAGCTTAATGGTGACTCTAAAATCGGATGGAATGTGGAATTTATGGGTACACAAAATCTGATGGTTTAGAATATTACTTTCCCATATACCTGAGCCATGTCACAAAGCCGGACATCTTGAAGGGTTCCAGAGTAAAGTTCTTCAGGTCCGGTCCATTCGGATCCCAACTTTGAGCCAATGGATCAACATCTTGCCACAGTTGCAAAGCTTTGATACCGAAGAATGACATGTCTTCAGGTCATGACATTTGTGTCCCCCAAGAGAAATCATCTTGTACTAACCTTAGTGGATCCTAATTATGGTAGTGTAGTTGTAGTTTCAACTTGACCCATGCACTTGCCGGTCCAAGATTCACATTCATCAACATTTTCAATGGTCAAGTCCCAAGATTTCAGTAAAACCTCCATTTTCATGCTAAAACTCAGCCCTTTGCCGGGAAAAACCTCCATTTTCGATGGCCAAACTGTCCCAACCTCCTCAGTGGATCGACTGTCTAAGCCCACGCTTCGCACGCGGGCGGTGCCGCTGCCCACGTAGACCAGGCGACACTTCACGCCCATCTGACGGCAAACGCCTAAACGACGATCACACATGAAATGGTGGTAGGAAAAACCATTGGTTCAGCATATTTTGCCAGTTCTTTACCGGTTCGTGTGGGCATCCCAGGAATGGCAAAGACGATAGTGATATTTGGAATATCCTCAATAAAACCACTTATTAGCTGCACGTCCAAGTGAGGAGGGTGGAAATCAAAGGATATTCTTGGAAACCAAAAAGGCCTAAAGTGGCTGGTTTCACCAACTTCAAATGTTGCGCCTGGTTTCGATTCTTTCTCAATTGTTGCTAGTTGGTCAATGGATCTTTTGCCAATCCACAAAGATTTTGTGATCGGTTTTGCCATGCCAACCATTCAACACCAAATGTCACCCCAGCCCTGGACAAACGGCATCCGAGTGACGCAGGGCTTCTGAGTTAGCGTCCTGTACTGGCACCAACAACCCGTGAAGGTCCAATACACAACTTGTGTTACTTCTCGACCATTTCACTGCCAGGTTTCTCTCCAGTTTTGGCGCTGTCTTGGGTTGATTAAGCTCATAGTTGTCGAACCTTGTAGTTGGTGTGTATTCTCTACCAAATTAATATAATTTGCTGAGATTTGAAGTACCAACACTGAAACTAATGTACTATGATGGATGAATCAACTGATATTGGTAGTTGATATCTGCCGGAATTAGCTGTGGGATGCTGTGGGTGTTCAACTACCAGCTAATGTAGAATGATACCATTTTGGATGACCAATATTTTGGGCATGAGTTAAATAAGGGAATTCTGAACATGGCAAGAATCTGGTCTGGATTCTCGTCAACCGTTGAGAACGTTACTGCTTTTGCGTCAAAGAAATGGACCTTTGAACACTTGGAATAAAACCATCTTCCATCATCTTCCCCCAGAGTTTTCTAAGATTTTGGCGGAAAAAAACAGACTTTTTTTACAGATCTTCACAGATCACATTCGGGGATCCGCTCCTGTTGGGAAAACTTGCCCCAGGCAGCAGCCCACGGTCGAATGCCGGTGCGCTGGCTGATCTCGCCCACTGCCAAGGCCTGGATCGGAGTCTGGTGATGATTTTAGCGCCATCGAAGGTGATATAAATCACTTAAATTTGTCAGGGGTATCTCAGGAGATTTCTGCAACAAAGTGAGATTTACAGGTTATATTTCTCCATGGATCGGGGAAACTGAGAAATTGTGATGTGGATGGGATGATGGATGTGAAATGGAGGCTGTTTCAGCAATTTGGTGGGACAAGAGGAATATATCACTATCAAAAATCTATCAGAAATGGGATCAAACGAATAACGATGGCTCATCCCAGATACCCACAAAAAGTTCCTTATCTAGCAGGATATTGCGAATTCCTCCCTGAAAATGGCTGAACATGAAGCCATCAGCAGACCAAGCCAAGGTTTACCCACAAAACGCACCAAAAGGATTGCCACCCTGGAACCATCTGGAAGCCACGTGAACTTCCCATGGGTTGCCGGGTGAACGGGTGAACTTGGACGCCTTGTTGTCGGGCTTCCGCAGAAACTCCGCATAGCTGGGGCAGTCGGAACTCCATTCGATGCCCTCCAGCAGTCCAGCGGCCCAGTGCGGCAGCCCGTCCTGAGGGTCACGGGTCATCGGTGAAAAGTTCTTGGGCCCCCATTGGGCCCCCATTGGGTCCCCATTGGGTCCCCTTGCAAAATGAGGGGTCACCAGGACAACTCGACATGATTCTGTTTTTTGGGGCCAGAAGTCCAGGTAGAGTTCGTGCTTTTCTGCATGATGATTTGCTCGCAATGACTTGAAGGGACCTGTTTTGTTACAACACACGGTTTTCATAGCTGCATTGCATGCTTTCGACCTTTTGACAAGCTCTCTTGATCCCTCTGCAGCCCAAGAATCCTCTGAAGAAGCGTCGTAAATGGTTGGATCTCGCAATTCTTCCAGTATCTGGTAGGCGTCTTGCACCTTTGCCACGAAGGTTAGATGTGGCAAGCAGTTCATGAGTAAGAACGAAGGCACTTGATCAGTGTTTTTTTCAGATTCAACATCAACATCGAATAGTTGCTCGATCATGCTGGGTCATTTTAATCAACAAACGGAACACACTCAGTTGTTTATTTTGAAAAATGTGATTGAGGAAATTCAACCCAAAGAGTTTGAAGCCACGCTTGAGACACCACACCTTGCGAAGCATGGTTCCATCGTCTCCAGTTACATCTGGGTGAACTTGCCTGGTGGGAACACAGCCAGAAATCTGGCTTACTTCTGTGACAGGCGCATCACAACTATAGAGAGAGAGAGAAAGAGAAATCTTGATACCTATCTGCAACAAAATGGGTGCCACCATGCATACACTTGAGATGGACACGTATATTAAAAATGGCTTCTTAGGCATGTCCAACAGACCTCTGAAGCATACCCCATGGCATGGTGAGGGCTTTTATCAAATGATTCCTTTCATTCGAGGTGTTGGAGGGCTTGGGGTATGTTCCAAAGGTATCTTCAAATCACCTCAGATATCTATAACAGAGGGAACGTGCATGTCTCCACCTTTCCAATCTTGATATCATGTTATCAGTCTCCGTCGCCTGATGCGCTCCTTGAAGGCTTTCTTGATCTGCTCCTGGCTCAAAATTGCGATGTAGGCCCTGCAAAACAACCATTTTCAGCATTGAACCATCCATTTGTTGGGGGTAAATCATTTTGAGACGGTTTGGACCGTTGATTACAAAGTTTTTCGTAACAGCATTTTGACACCAGCACACAAAAAATCAGCTTGTGTGGGTTTGCCCAGAAATAGGTTACGGTTACAATCACCTAAATTCCATCTGTAAAAAATCATCGTATTGCTGGTCAAACAAATGGCGATGCATTGGGGCCCCACACCATATTTTCGCATTTTCAGACACATTGTTATTCTTGCTCAATCATCGACTTTCAACCTAGAATTGTAATTTCTGGGTCTCCACCATTTTTGGGCAAACCCAGCAGTCATCAGTTCATCATTTGGTTCTATATCTCATATTTAAATAAATAACATATTATATTCCATATATATATATACATATCTCAATTCTATCATATTCCATTTTTTCCCAATCATATCCCCATGAGCAGGTTAGTTTTACCAATTTTTTGTTGGTTCACATCATGGGGATATTAAAACTAGGACGGGCCCGTGAACATCCGTAAGTTCCAGCTATTTTGGTATTCGATCATATATATCCATATAGGGCTTTCCAAACATGGGGGTACACCCAAAATCATCCATTTTAATAGGATTTTCCATTACAAACCATCCATTTTGGGGTACCCCCATTTTACGAAACCTCCATATATCCTATCTGCACCACGCATCCTTGGAGGAGGTCGGTTGCAGTTTCAGCTGTCGCCATGCTTCACCCACCGTCATGCGCACGCGAGCGAAGCTCAGCGCAGAAAAATGACATCTCCTCAGCTGGGTGACGGGAAAGGGGTTTCACAATGACAAACCTGGGGATTAGCGGGTCAAAAAAAATAAGGATGTAAGTTAATCATGAAACATGGGGATTTGAGCGATTTGACTATGAATTCAACTATAAAAACATGTGGTTTTTATAATTTAGGGAATGTTGCCTCTAATGATGGAACATGCAGCCAGTTGGTCCATCCAAATATTTACTTGATCCTAGGGAGAGGATTCAGCTTGCTGCGCTTCAGCTTTACTCCCACAAATCGGTTGCTTCCGAAGGCAACAGGCACAGGGAATGCCGCCAAACATCTACCACCCACGAGTCTCAAAACCATTGGAACTGGTCTTCCGGCAGCCTCACTGCAACCATTCTGAATGCAACGAGGACTTGTGAACACTTCTGCAACACCGACAACAAAAGCTTCGGTGGACTCATCCAAATTCCGAAAGTTGTTCAGATCTTTATGCTATGTTGTATAGTCAAAGTATGTTCATTCCATTTTATCCCCATTCTCTAGTGAAAAATCACCACTTTTCATGCCCTCTGGCCCTCTGGTTTTCATGGCTGGATCATTCCCCAGCCCAGTATCCAGGCAATGCAAGCTACACAAGCTGCGGCCAGCCAGCGCCTGGGCGATGGACCATCATTTTCCGAGGAAACCATGGGTTTTCCACATCGATGTAAAGGTTTCCCCCATGGTAACCAAGGACATTTGGGATACTATCCTTTGGGTATATGTGAGATGGATTTCAATTCAGATTGGGGGTACTTGGGATTGACATTCAATAGGGAAGTCAGCCAATAAGAGTTGTACCTAGTGTTCACCAATCATCCATTGGGGTTTCAACTCAAAAAATATCAACGTCAATTGGAATTATCTCCGTGTATCATCATTCCAAGCAATAGTTTGTAATATTGAATCATTTCCAATCCCAACAAACAATGGAGTTTCAAGACTGCTCAATGGTATGGTGTTGATGGAGTATCGCATAGTCCAATCGCTGCTGGCCATCTCATAAATCCTGAAGCTGAGTATTTGTAAACGATCAAACTATACCAAGATATGCTCAGATCCCTCTCCAAACATCTTTCAAATGCCGGTCATCTTCAAATCCACCTCGAAGTTCGCAGTACTAGGCGTATTTCTCATCACCAAGTCTCACCAAGTGCTGGTTGTATTCATCAAAACTGACCTATATAAAAATCAGCCTCCCTGTTGGTTGGGATTGCAAAATGAACAGATTTGATACATCCAGGTGTGTGTTTTCGATCATAGCGGTAGATGGTTAATGTCGCAAACCAACTTTTGAAGTTTATGGGATACCTCGCACTTGCAAGATGTTAACCATACTGGAGGGGATCAAAGATAAACCCACTGCCATAAACCTCCTGTTGGCGATGGTAAGCAGCCCATTCTTGGCAAGTCATTGGGAGATCACATGATGATCCAATGAAAAGCGAGAATAGCATCCTCTGTTGATGTACCAGGGGTTTACCATAGTGGATTCCCCAATAATCAACCAGGTTCGTTTTTGTTACCAGGATTTACCAAGATAATCATCAGACAAATGATAGATAGGGTAAATCTTTCTCAATTACAATAGCTATTCGCTAATGAATCATCATTATGTATTACGCTTGAGAAAACCATCCTAACGACATATCATGAAATATCCATGGTCATTCTCCAACTCACCACTGGATAGGAGTCTCTGGATAATAATCAACATCATAGATAGGGTCGACATCGATAATATTATTGGTCATTACAACAATAATCAACAAAAACAAGCTAAAATGGTTATTATCAGTTCTATAAGGTTAATGATCATATGTATATATATAAATGGTTACTAAAATGGGGTTATCGGTTCTAAATATCGCACAGCCCACGACTTTGCTCGGCCTTGAGTGACTGGCTTGGCACCTGGATCGAACCTTGGCTCCAAATCTGCATCTTTGGAAACATCGACAGCTATGGAAACAACTGATGGACAACCATGGAAAACCCTCAAGTAGATCTTAGAATCAACAGTTTGGATGTGCATATCAAACCCTCCAGCTTTTTGGCGAAACATATTCAAGCAATGGAATGGATGCCGCAACATTTTTTTGGGAAATCGGCGTAGTTTTGGATCCGCTGGTAGAGGAGACTCTGTTGTCAGAATCATTTTTGGCCGGGCCATGATTACCCACAAGAACACTTGAGAGATAAGAAGGGCCAACCTCAAGACCTAAAAGATGACTTCCAACCATTGTGGAAAAAATCCATCCTCTGAATATACAAATTTTGAAACCTCCCAGCCCGAAACATCCTTTGTAAAGTAAGCAATTTCCTGACGCCACAGTTGCACCATCGATACCCATCAAAGTGGCTATGTCGACGGCCATGTCGTTTCCAACATCTTGAGCCACGACAGCTACTGACAAACGGCCAATGGGCTGGATTGGAAACATCCGTTGAACCCAAACAAACCAACCACAAAAGGAAAAGCCAGACGAACACATTACACCTAAATGTAAACTTGGGGCCAAGGCCTAGCAACTCTAGCATGCTGCATTTAAAGAAAAAGGAAAGCAGGATGCTAAACTCCGAAGCAGAGGGTCACCCCAAGAAATCGTGCAACGGGTTGTGCCGCTGCATCGTTCCTTCACGGTGTTGGCCCTGCCCCACCTCTTGTCGACGTTCTGCACAAGCTGGAGGCAAGTAGTCTTCCCTGAAGCCGGTTGATGTTCCCGGATGTTCCCGGTGCCCTTCAGTTTGATGGTTTTATCAAGAGAAGTCAATGGTTCGTGAACCTGTATCCACCTGGTTCCTACGTTCTAGATTCATCCAGATTCCACAACCCATTCTGCAAAAACTCCTTGAAATCAAGATTTTTGCTGCCACTGAGGCGTCTGACTCGCAGCGGCAGGCCCCAGGAAGACCCGGCTGGGGGAAGATGCAAAGGCCATGCCTCAATCGATCGATGAAGGTACAAATCTTAGGATTGGTTTGAGGGAGAATCTACAGGAAACCATGGTTCTTACCATCAAATACAGGAATTTCCGGTTATTTTATTCCTGAAACCAGGGCAATGATACAAATATGGGGACATACCTAAATTTGATGGTAAATTCAGAAGAAACCAATGAGTAAGTGGGCAAAGCAAATGATCTTCATCTACCTAGGTGGATTATTTATGGTAAATTGACAGGAAACCGTCAATTCGGTGAAATTGCTGCTCCTTTCAACTGGTAACTTGGGAAGATTTAGAAGCAATTTGGTGTGAAGTAACGGGAGTATCACCAACAAGAATCGGATGATTGGAACGTAATTATCAATTATATGACCCGATTGCGTTGGAGATTATCACCAGAAGACCTCCTGAATATTAGTTCATCTCCCGTTCTTTCAGTACCAAAGCGGTTCGACCGCCACACGGGACACCAGAAAATGGGGCATTCATCAACATTCATGTGGGTATCACCATATGGTAATACAAACGCAAGATTTTGGGACTTTAAAGCTGCATTGTCAGACCTACTTGGATCAGACTCTGTTGGTCACCAAATACAAGTTTGTTAATAAACCCAATTTATGATAGATATACCTGCCATAGATCCTAGTGGTGTTGGTTATACATCTATAGTCAACTAGGCTTATGCCAATTGGCTAATCAATAGTTGTATACCAATAGCTGTAAACTACACGACGTACTCACAGTTTTTGCTCAATAGTTATCTACCTGTAACCCCAATGTTTGGTAGCCAAGCCACCCATTACACTCATCTTCACACTGCGGCTCTCGGCAAGTGGAGCCCTGTGGAGAGCAACTCTGAAGAGCGACGAAATATAGCAGCAACACAATGAGGGTTAATAAACAGTCAGAATATGATTTCGGAACACAATAATGTGGCAAGCCCAATGCCAGAAACCTACCATTTGAGGCGGGTAGAACTAGCACCCATCTATTTATATGGATGTTTGGTTGAGGATGTTGACTATGGCATTGGGTGAATCCCACATTAGATATCAATAGCATAGCAAAAATCAAGGTCTCCACAGCTTTGCTGAAGGATTTTTCTGCCTGCCAGCCAGGCTCGCAGCGGCACCTGACCAGGAGATAAGCTTGGAATCATCCCCCAATAGGCTTTTTTAAAGATGGAACATGGCTTGATGGGATTTAGTGGTGATTAAATTATGATTTCATTGTGGTTTAATGGTGGTTGCATGAAACCAGTTTTATGTCATCTATCATTCTTGGTGATTTCTTCCGATCTCCTGAAAACTTGTTCCCCTAGTTTTGTTGAGTACCTTGCTGAAAACTGACAAGAGCGACCAACGAACCGCAAATAAAATGCTGGGAAAAAGGATGTTCATGGTGAAAATTGAAACGGCTTGGGGTTCTGCGTGAGACTTCGAACAGGTAAATCTCACTTTTCTTGATCCTATTCTGATTTTTTGGTGCTACAATCCTAATGTTACTCTTGGGTCCCCATCTCTATTCGTTTCAACTCCTTTTTTGTTGATTAACCGACCCTTTTGTTGGTCCCATTCATATTTCCATTGAGGCTCCCCATTCTAATGGTGTTTATTCTATGCCCCAAATATCAACCAAGAATTGGTGGTTATAATTTGATCGACACAGCAGTATTGGTGAGTTTAACCATGAAAACTGGGGATTTGGTGGGGTCTAGTGGAATTCATGATCATTTGAGATTAGCTGGCTATACCATACCGATCATATTTTTGGTTATTCCCTGATACCCCATCACAATCCGCATGAAAAATATCACACTAAATCTTCATTATCAGAATCCCATAGTCCCAATTGGTAATACCACATGAAATAGCGGGGTAATCCATTTATTTATATATCACTTGTCATAGTGATATCACTCTTATATCCAACTATCGCCCCATGAAATTCCACTAAAAACTTTAAGATACCACTAAGTTCCATTAAATCCCTAGAAAATCTAGGTAAAATCTCCAATCTCCAATAACCCATTAAACAAAACCACTTTACACCACCATTTTTGATGGGGAAACGATGCCGCTAAACATCCAAGGCACTGCCCGTCTTCGCAGCTGCCATGCGCCCCGCAGTCCGCAGGACAGACCACGTCAGCACCTTTGCTTTCCATGGCCATGGGGTATCCCAAGCTCGCTGGTTGGTTTCATGGAAAATTCCTGTTGGATGATGCAAAGGGGTACCCTTTATCTACGGAAACCTCCATATGGGTAGGGAGTGAAGCCATCCAAAAACCAACAAAAAGAGGGCCTTGAGCACCAAACATATGGATTTTCATCAACCAAAAAAAGGGGGTTAACAATCAACACTGGGGTTTTAAAGATAAAAAATCATGGTTTTGACATTGGAAATTGGGATTTATGAATGCACATGAAACTTTGATCACGCCAACAAATGGGAGTTTAACAGCAAAAGAGATGTGACTTACGAACCAAACATGGGGTTTGAACCAACCAGTATGGGTTTAATCATTTGTTTTTTGGTTGGTTTCAACATGAGCATGGTCACGCTGAAATTTTTGTTGCTTCAATTCCATTTTGTGAGTTCACCCAAACTCAGTCCGGACTGTGGTAGCGGGTATTCCCTGAGTCATTTCAACCAAAACATACATGTCATGGAATCGCATGGTGTCTCTGCAACTGGGTCCACCTAAGCATCAGTTGGGTGAAGGTTACAGATATCTCAGCAATTTCTGATAGTTTCTGGTTGGAATTGCACGGATCACCTTCCAATTCTTTCCCAGCGGCAAATGTTCTCCGCTGAGGATTGATTGGCCAGGCCAAACCTTGGACGGTGGTGGCCGGCCCAAGTCCCGTCGAGTCATGTGTCACATCCACCTTAGATTTGCTGAAAGGATTTTTTCCCCAGAATGGACGTGTTTTTTCCACCCTTGGCTTTGTAAATGCTAGATTTCAAAACACGGAAAATGCAAGGAAAATGCATTCAGCTGAAGATTTTGTTGAAACTCGGAGAAAAAAGGCGATGAAAACGGGATGAGAACCTACGACCTCGCCACGTCCTGAGGCTGCTGACCCTGGCAAGCAAAAACATTTCCTGGGACGCGGCTGGAAACCTGGTGATGCCATTGATGCCATAGCTATCGACCCATCAAAAACACATCATTCTAGAGGTTGGTTGCATCCTCGTTTATTGCTTCATATACATACCAGTATGGTTATATTTGCAGTGGTTACATCCCCAGTCTAATGGGGTAGTTCTGATTATAAGTCCAGGCATCTGTCAAAAGATGGCAAATGGGGCTAGAAGCACGTAATCATGTCCACACCCAAGGGTCCGTTATTTATTGAATGTATCCTCATCCTGCTTTTTGATCACGTCATATTTCCATTCAGTGGATTTGAACGGTCAATATCACCTGACTATGATTAGTTATATTTCCATCTTCGAATGGTTTTAAGAAGTTTAAGATATCCAGATCTAACTGTCATTCCCAAGGCATCCAACTGTCATGGGAATTCAATTATCCCAAGAGCCGTTTGTCAACCATCTATTGTTTGAGGTTCACCTTTGAGGGTGGCCATGTCCCCATATAATAACCTTTAATATCATTGGGAACTTAGAAAAAAAACATATTACTACCATGTACCACAAGAGTTCCCATATGACGTTCCCAGCATATATATATATAGATTGCTATCTTCCCATTAAAGCATATGATTACGTTCCCATCTATAATAACGATATAGAACATACGAAACCACACAACCATATTAGACAGGATTAGATATTAGATACAAGTTCCCATATATTTGATCAGTACAATACAATGGGACAACTAACAATGAAGAAAGTTCCCAATTAACCAGAATAAACAATTAAGATCAAGTACTGTATATTAAGTTCCGTGTGTTTGTTAAAGCATGGGACAATTCCCAACTGTCACAGAGCCGAGGCGCCCTTGTTGACAAACGCCATTTCCACTACACTCTTTGCCTGGCGCGTCTGGAGACGCGACGCGAGCACGGAACGTAAAAAATAGGTATATGGTTGGATACGGTGAGATATACTATTAATACTATTATATATATATATATATATACATACAATCATGAATATATAATAATGTGTATATATATATAATTATAAATATAATTACATATATAATTATACATGTAATGATCTAATTATATAATTAAAGATGTAATTATATATATTTAATTATACATGTAATTATTCAAATAATTATCAATGTAATTAATTATTTAATTAATTATATATATATATATATTATTAGACATATAACTATATGCAGAAAAATATACATATATCTATATAATACTATAATACGGATATATCCTTGCAAGAGGTCGGAACAAATAAATCACAAGTCCCTAACCTTCAGGGTCACACTCGACACTGTCCAAGTCATCAATTGTCACCCATCATCTCTGCGGCTGATTCACTGCGAACAGTCAAGCCAAACTCGCAATGCACTCAGCACCTGGTCGATTCGTCCAAAGAGACAACTCAGTCAGAATAAACTTGCACTCCGCTTGCTGAAAGCCTCTAGAGCTTTGCAAGCTTCTGAAGCCCCTCTGGATGAAGGTTTTCCCCTGTAAACCGCTAACTGTAGATCCAGGCGTGCAAGCGTTTGTTCTTCTCAAGGAGAATCATCTTGCCGAAATCATGAAAGGAATGGGGTGTGTACTTATTTGCAAACCCAATACCAACAACCATAGTCTTGAGGTAATGTTTTAATAGCCCAAATCGAACCATCTATCAATCCTTATACCATGCTAGTGAAAAACCATCATGAAGTCAGCCCGAAACTGAGTCATTAGAATATGTTTTGTGCAATCTTTGCACAGTAAACATCACCTGAATTGACAGCTTAGAATCTGCCTCCCATCCCAGGAGTGCGGGGTAAACAAAATCACAAAGCCTTCATCATATGCCCCACATGGTAAGTCATTGGATAAAGTCATTTTGTAAATTGGGGGATACTTTTTGAAGATGTGTAAGCAATATCTGAAGATATCCCTGATGGTATATTAGGGCTTCTCTTGTACCTCCTATTTTCATGCTTTGACACCTCATTTTCTCAAGGAAAACAATCATAAATTTGTAGTAAATCCAGCCACAGCCACCTATCAAATCCTGTGTTCTATATCCCATTGTATCCCCACCAAGTTATTAGATCCCGATTTTTGTTGGCTAATCCCTGAGCAAATCATGTCGGTATTCACTAAACACATGGCTTTGAACACAGGGTACCCCAAATTTCATGGCTAATCAGCATGATCCCCAAATAGCCATGAATTGGCGGTTATTTTCAGACACCATCACCTGGGAACGATGGTGGCCTCCTTCACTGCCATCCCAATCCGGACCTCACGCCGCACATCTCGGGGATGGTAAAAATTTGACCGATGTCTGCAGTGGATGGTTTTGCTCCACTGATTTCTCATAGATGTATACATAAAAATAGGTTTTTCTTCTAACCTATTGTGAGTACGAATAAGACTGGGCATGAATGGGCATGGTTTATGGTTCTGGGCTGACTTCATGTACCAGCTGTTGCTGTTTGGTTTTGGAACCATGCCGACATTCGCAGCATCTAAGCCCGGAATTGACAAATCTTTGATTGATGAACATCTGGGAACAACACGTTTCATAACAATGGCCGTTATCTTGCTGACCTGCACGCCCGTCTAGTGGCCTAGTGGCGTTAGTGGCTTCAAGTCCAGTCAGGCCCCTTAAAACCATTGGTAGCGCGGGAGATGCTACCTGACTATCATTAATTCCTTCGTTCCTGGCGATCTTTATGGCGACCAAAGCCTGGAATCCCATCTATGGGGACAAACTCCAAAATATGTATGGGTCACAATGAATTTAACTAACTTATTCTCACAGATCCAAAAAGGCTATACATGACTCCTCTCACCAATACTGCCAAATTACCTCCAATCTACCCCTTTGACTTGTTGATATGTCTTAAATTGCAGACCTCTAATACATTTCCGCTTGTCTACTATAGAAAAATGCATGGTGTATACACATTTATATACAGGTATATTTAGGACATTCCATGGACATTCCATGGACATTTCCAGCTTCCTTTTCCTCTCCTTTTTTCACCCAGCGGATCACCGCAGACTTTCGAGGTGCAATGCTTCTCTTCGCAGGACTCGCCGTGAAAGGGCGCCTGGCAGATGCACACGCCCACGTCGTCGCTCCAGCGGCCGTGCGGAGCGTTGCCTCGGGCCAGGGGTCCTTTTGTGGGAAAACATGTTTATAGATAGATAGATTAGATTAGATTAGGTTAGATTAGATAGATAGACATATGTATATATATATATATATACACATACTAGTATGTAGTTGAAACCATACCTACAGATGAGATTTGGTTGAAAATCAAATTATCTGGTGATGAAATAGCCGTGATTCTGCATTAAAAGCTGGTGACAAAGAACTTCAAAATCGAAAAGACATGGGTATTGGTCAAGTGGGGTACCAACATCCATCATCTCCAAGAGACAGCTTGGTGCTGCTGGTGACGCTGCCTGCGCGGCATGGTGGTATCACTTATGGTTTGGATGGAGATTCCCAGTGTAATTCCAAGATTTCCACAACATATACAGGATAGTTCAGGATAGTATAGCTCCATGTAATCATCAATCAGCTGGACATTTTTGAACATGTTCATGTGGATACCGCAATACATTTTTCACCTCCACTTTGGCCTCGTAGAGTTGATACATTTTTGGTGATTTTTAGGATGATGTATTCTTGGGTTTATCACATTCCCAAAAAGTGATTTTCACCAACGAATCCCATTGAAATGGGCGAACAAAGCATGCTGTGAATCATTCATCCCAGCTGGATCCCCCTCTTCCGAGTGCCGTCCTGCTTTACCACGGGACGGAAAGGGAATCCCAAAAAACCTATAGACACTTTCAAATTAGGGAAACTGCAACATATGAAGTGATTATGATTCTGAATTTGTGGTTAGGGTATTTCTCATTGGAATCCAACAGCATTGAACAAGGGCATGCCGGGTCCCTGTCAATGGGAGGCCCAGGAGTTTCACACCAGTTTAATTTCTGGGATCTTTGGCAAAACTCATCTGCAAAAAAAAACATCAAAATCGAGATCTGCATGACAACCCTATAATTCAGCAAGATAGATAGATATTCCATAGATATTCCATAGATATTCCATAAACGTCCCATTTGTAAATGGCTGGCTTGTGGCAACCCAATCTCGCCTTGCTGCTTACGCCCAACAAGGCAGCAGGCATCGGATCCCCTTGCCTCAGGGGCGAAGCCGACTATCCCTTTTTTGGCAATCACGACTGCTTATTGTATTATGGTTTATACAGGTTATCCATGGGACATATTCTATGTACAGTATATATATATTTACACATGTATATACATCTATGTACATGTATATGTATATGTATATGTATATATATATATATATACATATACATATGGATAACCACGCAACTCTTTAAATGGGATGTTAGGGATGTTTACTCCACGTGGACCCATGGATGAAGGAACCACTTATGATTCCAAGCGCTTGTCGTGCGTGGGTATTCAAGCAGAATGGTCTCAACTTTGGGATTGACCATCGGTGCTGTAACGTCAACTAAATCAATAACCCCTGGGCTGTTGATCATTGGGAGCGCCATTTAGTAGCAAATGACATCAGTTCTTATCAGGATTTGAGTCGAAGAGCTCACATCATCATCCATGTGGGTTGCATTCGCATTGCACCTTTTTTCTGAAAGGCCATCATGGCTCCTCTCCTAGATTTGGCAACCACTGGGCTTATGGATGTGCCATCCCTTGTGTCACCATGTTGTGGCCATCAGTTGCTGTGCATCAACAGTTTCAGAGAGACTTCATGTTGTCCCATCAATGTGAGCAAACTATTGTGATTCCCAAGCCAGGAAACTCATTATTTGGGTGATTCCCATCACTAACCGTTGATGGTAAAGCGCCGTGAAGCTGCCACAATCTGCCCATGAATTGAACACCATATGCTGAGGGTTTACCCAAATCTTTGGATCGGTTGAGTATCTCACAATGCGAGCTTTGGCAAACCTCGCCAAAGCCTATCATCATCATCATCATCATCATCATCATCCAACATTAATCATATCCATCATATAGCCACCACACAACCATCATATAACCATCATGAAACAAAATGGAAAAATCAGCTAAGATCCACCATGGCCGTCGTGCCGAATCAAGATACATTCCAGGTGCTGCCGGGATCAAGGCGGGAGGAATCCTCAGTTCACAGCTGGAGCCCAACAAAAATTATGGTTTGCATTCAAGTATCTCTAAAATTCTCCAGACTGAAAATCTGAGATTTACCACCAATTTATGGCAAACAAATGAGGATTATTATGTTTTTCTGTGGATGTTGGGATTTTCGGAACATTTTTAGGTACCAAACACGCATATCATTAACCCTCATCCATGGAGACTGCAGACTGGTCACTCAAAAAAGACGTCAATGGATTGATCAACTTGAGCTGCTGATACGAGCTGTGCCATTTCCTGAACATACCTTTCACAGTCGTCCATAGCTATGTAGGCCATAATGACCGATAATCGAGTATAGCAGTAAACCCAAATCTGGTATCATCATAGTTTCAAGACATTCATATGCGGGTTTTTATGAACATTAGGTACCCTAAAATCCCATGGTTTAAGCCATCATTAATGGTTGATACCCTCTGATAGGCTAGTGACTCCAGGAAACAAACACTGAATGTGCGGTTTTAAATCAACTGGGCCAAAAAGATCTGAAAGTCCATTGGGATCATACAAATTTAGAAATGGAATATGCAGGAGAACGACACCACGAACCATATGCGGAAAGCTAACAGTGTCTGGGAATAATCAAACTTGTGGCTACAGTAACCTAGAGTTTTAGCAAGATGTAAATCAAACAATTTTTTCTCGATTCAATCTCATATCTTGATGCTTGATGTCCATTTTTTGGTGACGAGCTCCGGGAACTGCGACATGCAGGACATGGAGGTGTACAGTACCCGTTGAGGAACTCGCCGCACAAATTTTGATTGAGCATTATCATCTAAAGAAAGGTCTGCCCAGTTACTCGAGCAGTATGTAGGATAAATCCCATATTTTGGATGCTTAGCCCCCAATCTTCAGCTAAATCTGATCCGCATTCATTGACACCAACACATCATGGTTGCTTAGGTCCCCATATAATTAAGTCCCCGCATCCGGCTTCAATGATCTCCTCATCTAACCTTGTCAATTACATGGCACCCAAAAATAAGTTCCGGAAGATTCCGTTCCGATTGGTTCTGGCCATTCTTGGGTTCCGGGTTAGATTTAGGGGTACATGCATGGCGAATCTCAGATCCCAAGATCAAACACAGTAGCTAGTTAGGTGAATCTATCCTATCAAACTCTCCATCCAGTTGGTTTGCCCAGATTATCCATGAAAATACATTAGTTATATCCTCATCCTCAAAATACTATATAATATACCTATTTATAAATATATACAAAAATACCAAGATTACTATCCATGAACATATTCCCATGAAACCTCCATGAATCATATCCGCATTCAGCCATTTGGTTGCTGGTTGACCCTGGCGAAGCGGTTATACATCCACTTAGTGAACTAAGTGAACTACGTGGATGTTTAACCATACTCAAAAAAGGATGTCAAAAGGGGGGTTTGTTATATCCCAACTCACAGTGGTTATACCCTTTTATAATTTAACAATTCTCAAGCATTGAGCCATATTAACCAACTATTCACCAACTATTCATCATACTTGGAGGATCATCCCACGAATCGTAAGTGATTAGTAAGCCTAGTAAGTCCCTTAAGTGGCTTATCCCATTTATAAACTGATGATAACTATGCTTATTAACCATATGGTCAATCATAGTCCACGCAAATAATCCTTTGCCGGTTCTGGTTATTTTCCATTCAATGTGGGTAAAGCAATGCCATAAACCACCCATTTTGCTGGGAATGGTAAGTTTATACCACCGATAAAAATGGTGATGACTGGGGGATGGTTTATGATTGTTTTGATGGGAAAGTGGGTACTAATGATGGGTGCCAATTGGATCAACTTTATGGTGATGGGCTTCACTTTCAAGGAGCTGCCACACTGCCGCTTGTTCAAGGCTAGGGTGTCGAAAGGCAAAAGCATCTTTACCTCCACTCGCTTTCCAGTGGCCAAATTCGCTGCCCTTAAACATGTAGGAGAGCTGTATGGCTTGCCACTCATCGAGGACTGGACCTGCACTCTGCATAGTGAGACCAGTTTCGTTATATCCGTCGTTAGGATTGAGCATTGGCAGGTAGTAGTCGAGCATGTATATGGCCATCGGCAGCTGCAGTGTGCGTAAAAAGTGCTGTACCATTGTGGTGTAATTTGGCATTTGAGCTTTCGCTGCCATTGTTTTACCCACATTATAGCAAACAACGTAAAGTTGGCGCCGAGCCACGCCCCCAAGGCACCGGGTGGAGGCACGTACTGCTGGCATGCCACACCGGCCCAGCCGTTCTCACACCTGGCGCCGCGGTTCAACCGGTGGGTGACAGTCTCCCATGATGTTTCTCACGTTTCTCCCTAGAATCCATAAATTGAGGTTAATCTCCAATATTTTGGATAGTACAACATATGAGGGTTGAAATAGGGGTACCCCCAAATCATTTTAGTAGGATTTTTCCTTATAAACCATCCAGCTATTGGGGTACCTCCATTTATGGAAATCCCCATATCTAAATCCGTCAGAATTTCGCCAACGAAACCCAGCAGCTGCGACCTGCAGGTGCCCAGAAAGCAGGTGCCATGCCCTGAGCAGTCCTCGGTGTCGATGGCGGGGATCTGTGGGGAAAAGCCAACAAAACCATTGGTTAATCATGGTTAAGGATGGTGAATGATGGTTAAGGATGGTGAATGATGGTTAATAATGATGGTGAATGATGGTTGATGATGATGATGAATGATGGTTAACGATATGGTTAGTGATATTGTTAATGATATAGTTAATGGTATTGTTAATGATATGGTTAATGATATGGTTAATGATGGTTAATCATTATGATTAATCATGATCCCTATAAAAAAAAGAACGTGTCAGAACCCATTGTCAGACACACCCAAACACTCTAGAGCTGCTTGACTGCAAGCAACCATCCTTTAGCTCTTCATCTGCAAAAATTTTGTTGACAACCCGAATTAAAATGCATGTCCCGACAGGTCGTAACGTCAAATTGACACCAAGAACAACTGTGATCTGTGCCGAACTGGGCCGAACCACTTGAAGAATGGGTGCCGTCTGTTCCACGCCCCATTAATCTAGAGAGGATCATGGCAACTTCAGCCCATTTAAGCCCGAAATGTCCAAAATTCGATTAGAGAAACGGATATGAACCAATGCAATGGGTCTGTTTCTTTTGCCCAACCTCCAACACAAAGTCCTTTTCTCAGAGAGCACTCGTGTCACCCCTAAGTGAGGCCTCTGTGCTGGTGAAACGGAAGTCGAGCTCGACATCACATCCTAAAGCTACCATAATTTCTCACAGTCAAACCAATCGGGAGCTTCTTCCTCTTGATCACCTCGCGCAAATGCGATTTCATCTGGATCTGCTCCAATCAATTCATCATCGCTATCCAACACATCCCTGGTATTTTCCAGGTGGGACGCCAGCACCGCATTTCCAACGTTTCTGACCCCAGGCTGCACGGGCGAGGCCGACACCGCGGGGCGAGATAAGGAGGCCATGACCTGGGCTGGTGGAGTGGCGCGACCTTGCCACCAGCTGCCAGTGCCTACCTCTTGGGAGCCGTTCTGCGATGGCAGTGGCGTGGCTGGCACCGTTGGAGGCGGCATTGATGGTGGCACCGATGGGAGCTGCGTGGAGAGTTGGGTCGCCATTTGCGCCTTTTGCTGCGCTGTGAAGAGCGGCAACTCGCCTTGGCTCGCCCTGGGCACTGCGGGCACCGGCGCAGGCGCTGCAGGTGCGCTGGAGAGCTGGGTGAGGTCGATCACGGGGCGCTGGCTGTGCTCGGGGAAGGCGTCGAAGTCCTGGGACCAAATGGATGGGGAATGTGTGACATGGATTTATATGTATATGTATATATATATAATATATAATATATATTCACAAACATTTATTTATTTATTTATTTATATATATATATATATTAATACTCATACATAGATAAATAATGGCAGCATGACGTTTTGGTACATTTGGACAGAGATGACTATTTCGAACATGCTGGCAGTGCTGATTCGATGGTGGCCTAAAGTGACCAACGTTTTGTTTCTATTTGTTTCCTATCGCGATCATTCTGTACCGCTGTGTAGCATTAATTTCAACCCTTCATTATTACAGTACTATTTCCAATATTGGGCGATAAATCCACATCTTTAGAGATCCCAATCCTAGAGAGGTCAAAAGGGTCAAACCCATATTTCTGGATGGCTCAAGTCCGCATTTTCTACAAGGTGGGCTGCCAGTTACAAGTTGGTTTTAGTTTCACTCATCACACTATGCATAAATCCATCCGTTAAGCCACTCCTGAAACAACTTAGCAACTATGTGGGCCGTTTCGATAGAATCCCATTTGATGTCCCCAATACTACCATTGTCTTCCCATACCACCATGACTAAAACCTCCAAAATGGGTGCAATTGAAAATGGGGCACACCCCCGAATGGCCACTTAAATATCAGATTGCTGGTTATACATCCCATCAATCGCCACATTTTATTCTCATTGTGGTTAACTGTTTATACCCATTACCACCTAGCTAGCACCTTAGCATAGCTATGGGAAGTTGGCACATTTTTAGATGATATCAAAAATGGCAATTTTCCATGGCAAACTCTCAAACGACCAGAGGGTATCACCATTGATCCATTATCCACTAAAACTAAGGAGATACAGTATACCATGATTTCCGTTATATCCATTGCATCCACAGTGATACATGATCGGATTTATAATGCTATAATACAATTATCCACTATTATAATGTTTATCCACTAAAGTGTAGTATGTACTATTGCAATGTTGATCCACTGTGTTAAATCCACTGTCACCATTCTCTCAATCCAGCCCCACCTCCAAGGTGGCTTCCACCGCCCTCCTCTTGGCTCCCTGCCGGGGCTGCGGGCGTCGCGACGCCGCGCTGGCGGGGGCAGAGGGCGCAGGCGTTGGAGCGGGCGGGAGGCTGCCAGAGCTTTCCTCAGGCCAAATGTAGGTTTAGCCGTAGAAAAATCGGATCATGGGGTAATAGAAAACATAACGAACTATCCAAGTTGGGTGTGTCAAAATAAGGGAAAAACACGACCAAAATCACCATCATTTCCACTATGAACATGTCAAATTTTGGGCATCCAGCATTTTCAGACCAACACAAAAGGGGAAATCATGAAAAACCGATGGTTTAATTGGCAAAAAACAAAAACACCACAGAAAGGGAGAAGGGAAGAGACAGAAACAGAAAGGTAAAAGGAAAGACACTCTTAAAATCATATCAACTGGAACATTTTTGAAAAAATGAGACAAAAATTGTGGTTTCAACACACAAATTCTTCCGATGCTCCAACCTCCCTGATCCCCAGATCATTTCGGTAACTGCAGTGCTAAAAACCTTCAAGACCCAGCATCCCCCATAAATCCTATCAACCACTAATAGTTTCAGCCATAACCCCCCCAAACGTGATCCCCACCATTGGTATAGATTAAACATCTTATATGCAGGATATAAGATTCGTACCAAAACTTAAGCATTGTATTAGCCTAATATTCCAATCATTGTATGGGATAGTTACCCCAATCCAATTCCCATCATTCCAGTGACGTCGCAGTGAGGTCCTTATCAAAGTATATCCCCATTAGATGATCATTCAAAAACATTCTCATGGGAATCAACCGGCGTCGTCCCCCAAGTCACCAGCAACCCAGGAAACCTAAAAAACCTATGAGAACCACTGAAAACTTATGAAGCACAGAAAAAATAACCATGAAACATCCATGAAAACCACCATTTTGCAACTTTTTGCTACTTAAATCCTATAATTCCCATTCATTTTCCCATGTCTAGGCCCCCAAAACTGGCTTTCCCCTACGTCCCAAGCATCCCGGATGGCCACGCTGAACACGGCGCGAAAGCTCTGCATCTCCCGGGCCACGCCCTCCGCGGCCATCGCCAGGCTGCAGAGCACGGAGCCCGACGCCGCGCCGAAGCGGAGCTCCAACAGGGCGGAGCCATCGAGGACGCCCAGGCTGTCCTGGGAGAGTCATACATATATATATATATTTGTATATAAATCAACAAATCAAATAAATAAATCAATTAAAACAAATAAGTAGCTAAATAAAGAAATAAACAAATAAAATAAATACATAATGTATGTATATATGTATATATGTATATATAAAAATGGATAATCCAGCATTATTTGGATTCACGGGTTAATATCCAATTTAGATGGGGTTTTAACGGCAGATTCACCAGCAATTTTCATGGGAGGTTTCAGCACAAAAAAGCGGAGATTTACTGGACACCCATTTGACAATTCAAATTCAACCTAATATTCTGATAATCTAATAAGATTATAATCTGATAATTCGATATTAATGGGATGTACTTTGGATTAATGGGATATTTTATAATGATAACGGGTCATCGAGTACTAATGGAATATACTAGTGGGATATTCATGGGATTATCCAGTGGATTGGATGAACAAGATTAGATATACGGGGATCAGTTCAACCATATTAAAAAATGGGTAATCCAACCTCATCTGAAATATCGCAAAAATTGGGTTATCATGGAGGATTTACGAACACTTAATGGGAAGTTTAGGAAACATGTAGAGATTTAGTGGGGTTTAATGGGATAATGATGTGATGCCATCATGGTTGGCCATGGAAACTGCTGTTTTAACTAACAAACATGGGGTAAACATACCGAGGACATCATGGAGTGGGACCAATAATTCATTGGTTTCATGGGTTTAAAGTTGTTGGTGCGATCTCACGCCTTTGAAAGACTGGTTGCACACAGTTGACAAATGGGGGATTGGATAGTGGAGCCTGGATTCACACAGGACTAACAAGTCATGGCGGGCTGCACACCGCTATATTGTTTTCACTACGCTCAAGGGCCTTTTTGCGGCCATGATAGTCAGTGAAGAAACTCATGGGAATTGCACTCCCCAAAATCTAAAATTGGTGAGAACCTCGGTTTCGATCCTCACAAGCTTCAACCAACCGCGGTCCAAGAGATCTCGCAACTGGTGAGCTGGTTTCACCTTAGTCAGGTGGTCGGCGACTTGGCTTTCCGTAGCCACCCAACGAAAGGTCTCTTTGAGCCTTTCCCCTTCGGGGTCAAACTCGTTCGCGGCTTCTTTCAGCCCATTGATGTCTATGGTCAATCTCTTCTCCTGAGTGGTCGCCGGTTGCCCGTCCTTCACCAAAAGGTCGTAGAGGCTCCGGCAGTCTGTGACACCAATGACCTGGATGAAGTAGTTGGCACGTAGCTCTCGATGAGCATCTCGGCCAGCAACTCACGGCAGAAAATGCCTGCATCCATTCCAGCATCCATCGCCATCGTCTCAGCCGCAAGCGTCGAGCCACATTGCCGCTTGATTCTGTGGGATCTCCAGTCCAACAGACTGGCTGCATCTCCTGCCAGAGTGTCCACGTTCTCGCCGGCAATGAAAACGCAGAAGCCTGCTTGAGACTTCATCTCATGTGCGTTCGCCCAAGAGCTGTTGCTGTAGACCACGATCTTGGCACATCGAGGCTTACCTTGTGGAAGGTTAAGCTCCATTCATCTGATTGTTTTGCTTCTCGAAGAAGTTTGTTCAGGTTCACCAAGCTGTTGACCGTAAGCTGTCTGGACATATACAATGATGTCCCAGGAGCAAGGTCAGGGCGCATTTGCCCCACAAGCCAGTGTAAGAAGCCACCGACACTCCTCATCTCCGTCATCTCGTGCAGCATCAATGCTGCACCTGGTGCCGATGTCCTCCACTTTGGCAAACAAGACAAAGTAGTAGCCTGGATGAACTTCTTCTGGGAAAGTCGGACCACACCACCTTGACGTGTGATCTGCTTATACCGCCATACTCAAGGACCTTCTCCTCTCTGTCGTCGGCCCAAGCGCCGAAGTCAAATGTCTCACGGATCTTCTTGAGGATCTCATCCGCATCTCCAGGTTTGCCTGTGCCGATGAGGTCACCCACGTGGACTCCAATCGCTAAGATCAGCTGTCCGTTCTTGTAGTAGAGGAAGAGGGCCTTGTCCAACATGCTCTGTCGGAAGCCAAGCTGTAGAAGGCTGTCACGTAGATGGCGCCAAAACAATCTCGGGGAGTTGGCTAGTCCAACGATTCCTCGAACTATCAACATCAGTTGATCTCGATGAAGACCGGGTAGTCCTTCGCGAGGTTGACGTAGATACAAAGGCTCGCGACGGCTAGCTAGTGATTGATCACCTTGAAGAAAAGCTCCGGTGATGTCCGCGTTGAACATGAACCAATCCACCATGGATGCCGCCAGCTGACAAATCAGCATCAAGGACAAACGGGCCAATGTTGGGGCGTCCCGTCTCAATGTCAGCAGGTCAGGGTCTCGATCTCCTCTGCAAACGATCCTGGCCTTATACTTGATGGGCATCCAAGGGATTGCAGCGTTCTTGTTCCGGTAGCACACCCTTGTCGCAAGAATCCTCTCGGGACTCACATGTGCCAAAACGTGGGCAGAATCCTCGGTGTCAAGGACTGCAACTGCCTGATACTTGCACCAAGTCTGCCACTCCTTCGCCAAGGCATCGGCGTATCCAGCTCGTTGTTCATCAGGAATCATATGGAACAGTTCTCTCTCTCCAGGACCTTCTGGTCCTTGCGCGTGATGTAGACGTTCCTGATGAAGGGGACAGCAAACTTCTCGTAGTGATAGCACGGAACCAAGTTGTCGATCACCATAGCTCCACGCTCGTCTTCATGCTGTTCAGATCCGGCTGGTTCTTCTGCTCGGAACCGTTTTGGTTCAAGCTCGATTTCAAGTGACTCAGGTGGGGTCACTCTCACTGGTGGCTTGCGCCTCAAAACATCTCCAACAGGTGTGCCTGGTGCTCGTTGTGCTTGAGGTGCTCGTCCAGCAAGCGGTGATTCGGGATGTGGTTGTGTTGCATCACTCGTATGAAGTGATGGTAACGTCGTACTCGTCGTAGTCGACGTTCAGGAAGTCCTGCAACTCCTCCTCCTCAATGCGCCATCGTTTGGTGCCATAGGTCGGGCGGAGTTGCTCCTTTGACACCAAGATGAGCTTGCCGATGGAGGTCACCCAGTAGTTGTTCTGGTTGCCCTCATCAGTGCCCTTGTGGGGTCCGATGATAGTGCCCCGATACCATCCTGGTTGAAGCAGCTTGCCCTTCTTCTTCTTGATGTTGCGCCAGAAAGCCACAAGTTCTCCTGGCTCATATGTCAACCTGGAAGGTCTGCCTTTCCTGTTCACCGCTGTGCGGAGTGCTTCGTCGATCTTGTACTGGGCTATCAAGGCATCAGCTTGTGCACGGACATATTGACGTAGACGTAGTTCTTCGTCAGGACCTCGGCCTTGTAGTGCTTCTACCTGTCCTTCTCTATCCAACAAGTCGTAGGGCATCTGGGGACTCTTGCCACAGAGCCACATGTTGGCGGATGCACCGCAAGTTCTGACTTTATCGTTCATGGCGGCGGCCACAATGATTCCCAGCTGCTTCATGTCGTGGTAGCCCACCAACTGCTTCTCATCGATCAAGCGCTCAGCTGTGAAGCGAAATGCCCTGTTGAACGCTTCAACCTCGCCATTCTGCCGCTTCAGCAGCGCTATAGTCCACATCTGACACCTTCTCCAAAGTCTCAGCGAAGATGCCGCCAAAGGATCCATCTCGATCCATCCAAATCTTCTTCGGGTATCCAGCCCACATAGCACAGCTGTCTTGAAAAGCCTGTAGAGCGTCGCCAGGTAGTCTGGAAGGTACCCAAATGAAGAGGTTGTAGCCTCCTGCAGGTTCCAGGATGTGGATGTAGTTGTGCTTGGTCCCCTCAGAGTCATGGAGGAACACATAGTCCAGGCAGATCTTGTCATTGAAGCATCCCATCGCCTTGAAGCTTGCTGGTCTCGGTGGTAATGGCTTGCGAGTTCTCTCGCAGGTGGCGCACTTCAAACGCCTTGCCAGGTTGATGCACTCAGGGTCCATCTTGCCGTGCTGCACCAATGCGTGCACGAAGTCCTCAGTGCGAGGATGTCCCAGGCCTCGGTGAAGCCTGACGATACTAGGCGCCAGCTTCTTCTGTTCTTGCAGTATAGAGGAGGTCCTTGAAACCAGCACTCACCTGAGCCATAATCTTGTCGTACAAGGCGTTGATCTTCCATTGCCTCTTGCAAATGCTCCACCACGACATCTCCTTCAACAGGAACTGGTTGTAGAGCCGGAGGTTGCGCTGGTGAAGGGTCTTTTGGATCACCAGGCCATACCATAGCGACCTGGTGGAACAAAACGAGGTGCCTGAGCATGAAAATGGTGTCGTCGTTTTGTAGTAAGATGGATGCTCTGTGGCACTTCTCAAGTCCTGGTCTAATCCTCTTGGCTTTTGGTTGATGGGACACCTGCACATTGGCAATTTGCCAATGCGGGGGTCGATGAACAGGTCCTTCTGCACCTTCCGGGCGAGGATCTCGGCCGCCTCGTCAAAAAGAGGTCTCCACCTCGGCTCCTCCTTGTTGACGTCGACATAGTGAGCTCCTCGTGGTTCCATAGGATCCCAGCTGTGATGCGCTCCAAAGTCCTCCTCAGCCACAATGTCCAAGTAGGCCTTGCATATGGTGTGTCCGCCAGCTTGGGAGGATACTGTGCTGAGAGTGATGTGTTGGAGTCTTCGGCCTTCTCGTGCTGATGATCACGTTGGCACTGAAGGTCCAGTGCGTCGGTGAACTTCTTGTGAATGGCAATCAACCTCACCCTCTTCAGAAAAGGCAGGCCCTTGCGTCCAACCATACCGAAGCGGCACATGCAGCTTGTCGTCTCATAGAAGGTATCCCTCAGCCGTTGTATTGGTGGCTGATGTTGGCTGTCTTCCGTAGCGGGATTCTCAGTCATTGCATGTCCACCTCATCGAACTTGTCCATGGAAGATGTCCTCGGTGAGCTTCAGGAAGGGTTGATCTCGTTCTTGAAGACGTTCAAGAGCTTGAGGATCATCTCGGTAGTTGACATTCCGTTGCAAAATTGACCATTGTGTGCATGGGTATTCCACCAGGGCCAGTCTTGGCCGCCACTTGTCCATCTTGCGCAGCAACCAACGTCGTTCTCCTCGTTGGGGTAGGTCCACACCAACTCGAATGTCTATCGGCTGCAAGACCTTCAAGTTCCAGTGGTGGGCTGCACGTATGCTCACCATCGAAGTCCAAAGATCTCGACAATGTCGTAGGTGAAGGGTCTTCTTGGCCACCTTGAAGATGCAGCACGTTCAGCCACAATTTCACGGGCTGCCTCGCTGTTCTGAAGAGCTCTTCGGGCAGAGTGTTTTAACCTTTTTCTCACGCAACTCTTCAAGATGTTCGGACCATCCCCAAAAAGGGAATCGTCTTGCATGGGCTCTTCATTTATGCGTCCTCCATCGTATCGTCCATGCCCACTTCTTCCCAGGTCTGAGAGTCTCGGGAAGAGTGTGGAGCTTTCCACGTTTCTCCCATGCTCCTCGTAGATGTTGTTCCCAAAGTCCTCCTTGCCGAAGTCCTGGAGGCTTGCGCCGAACTGGACGGCAATGAGAGTGAATAGCACATGGCCAAGTTTGCTGAATAGGCCTGCGTGCTTCGCATGACTGCTGCCACTTTCCCTCCGGGATGACTTCGAATTCCGTGTTGTAGTCTGTAGATCGGGATGCGCTCCTTGGTGATGGGGACCCCGTAGTCGGTCTCCAGGGCCTTCTTCACCAGGCCGCATGCTGTGCACTCCAGGAAGCGACCGTGCTTGTTCCCGATCTTTCTCGCATGCTCGGCTTCGTGTAGGCATAGATCCGTGGGTACTGGATACCCTTGGTGCAGGATCCGGGTTGTCTTCGCCCGGGCTGTCGTCCCAGGTGTTAGGACCATGGAGGATGTCTCCTTTCGAATTTGGTGCACCTCGGTCTTCGCCATCGCCACAGCGTAGCTTGTCAGCGCCGGGGCTCCGTGCTTCATCTCTCGCACCATCAGCTGCGCGCTGCATTGGGTGAAGGCCATCTGCAACAGGTAGTTGAGCTTGACCACCATGCGCCGCCATGGATTCAAAGGACTGGTCCTTGAAGTCCGCTGAGGGGTGCGGTTCATCTCGTTGATCTTGGGGTTTTGAACCAAATTGCCCTTCAGGAACAACAAAACGTTGCTGAGCCATGGTTTGGGCATGTTCGAAAACGGGGTTCTTGGAGGTCAGGTCAAACTTGTGGATGATCTTGTCATGGGTGGAAGGTGACAAACTGGATGTGTCAACCTTCTTCTTCATGCCATCTTCAAATGTCACCGCAACTCCAAAAATTGGTGGTGATGGGAGTGGTGCTTTCACATCTGAATGTTTCATGAAAAAACATGTCCGCCCAGTCCACAAAAGGGCATCGCCAATCATCCAAAACAGGTGAAGTCCCAGCCACACATGTCACCCGATGTGACATCCAATCCGAAGTGTCGGGCCTGTCGTGGGCTTCTTCTGGGTGAAAGCGCGAACATCTCGGCCTGCAGTGATGCCGAATGACAATGCCTTTCTTGAGGTCATATTCCCAGTAATCAGCTGGAACACTGCAAGGTCCCTTCGTGATATCAGTGTTCATGGTGTCTAGATTGGGCTCATAGATGAAGTTGGGGATGAAGTATGTCTTGGATGTTGATGCACTCGGAGTTGAACTCTGGCGCTCCTTTTTCTTGGCTCGCTTGGCGTCTGGCTGGTCACCATCTTCACAAGGTCGGTGACGGCCAGCAGCAAACACCGCTTCTGGGTAAAGATCCAAGCTGGTCGTCGTCAATCCAGGGGGCCAACCATTCTTGGGGTACTCGTCAATGGCAATGACGAGATGCCCAGACACATCCACCTGGATTGGGACGTCAATGCCAAGCAGGGGCGAACAATCACAGCCTTCATCATCAGCAGCCAGTCTTGCCCAGCCAAAAAAGGAATGCCGTTGGGTCCTTGTCCACCAGCCAGCTTGTCCTCTCTGACGAGGGAAGTTCTGATGATGATCGGAACTCCTCCAATCCCGATGGGCACCGACAATCTCGTCGTTGATGTCTGAGGCTTCCCCGGGCCAAAGCAATACTGCTCGCGCTCTGGCTGCTGCAGCGCCATGAAGTTCTGCTCCTTGAGCTTGGTGGCAAGGAAGTCCATGTAGATGGAGCCACACACTGTGTTCTCACACGCAGTGTCGATGGTGAGATAGCATCTACCTGCTTCCACCGTCGGCTTTCGTCGAGCCAAACTGCAAGCGCCCCGCACGATGTCAATGTCCGGAAGGAGCTCGTCGTCGGAGAGGTCAAGGTCCACCTTGCGCAGGGTGTAGCTCTGCTTCACGCACATCTTGTCCACGTCCGGCTTCTCGGACTTGTCCTGGAGAAGTTGCCAAACTGATCCCACTTCATCATAGGTCTTGTCAGGTCCAAGTTGTCGTTGCGCTGAAGCCACAGCTGTTGGCCCAGCACTGCCGGAAGATGATGATGCTTTGCTCGCCTCCAAGATGTTCTTGACATAGCCGTAGGTGTTGTCCTCCACGATGGACTTGTCCAGGAAGTAGTCAGACTTGGTCACCTGTGAAGAGGATCTCTGTGATGGTGCAGCCGGCTCAACCGTCAAGGTGGAGTCCAACTTCCGTGCCTTCCGACGCAGTTGATCAGCATGCTTGTTGATCGTCGCCGCATCATCGCCAATCTTGTAGATCTTCTGATGTTGACGTTGAAGTGCATGGGCACTGCGGTCATCAGCTTGCCAGGAGTACTCGTCAGTCCACCCAGACCATTGGTGCTCATAGCCGTCGTGCCACTCATAGCCTTCATAGTCCCACTCTTCTTCAGCGTCAGGATCTGGTTCCTCCTTCACGGTGGTGTTGGATCGGCGGGGGCAATATTGATCACCTCGCCAATGGCCGGTCTGGCCACAGTCTGCACAAGCAGTGTTCTTCTTCAGCTCGTCCAAGCTCATGCCGCGAGCTTTGCCACTGCCTTTCCCACGCCCCTTTCCTTTAGGAGCTTTGGACTTGTCCTTCGACTTTCCTTTGCCTTTGCCCTTCACGAAGTAACCGCGCGCCTGCACAGCCTTCGCCAACTTTTGGCGATTCTCCCTGTGAGTCGTCAGGCAACCATGCAACTCACGGGCCAAACCCTCTGGGATCGCCGCATACTCATCCTCATAGACCATGTTCACCGCCAGGGCCTCGACAGGGTCGTAGTACTCGATCCACTCAGCCATCTGGTTGTCGACCATAGGCATAGGCCAGTCAGAGAACCATGAGTCTGAATTCTGTACCTCGTGTGCTCCTCTCCCACGGCCAGCTCGTCCTTGAGGTTGGGCTGGACGGGCAATCACAGTCGGATACAGCAGTTCAATGGCCTGCTTCATCTTGCTCCAGTCGTACTCGCCATTGGTACGAAGCAACAAATTGGCGTGTCGTTCTGATGAAGCTCCAGTGTGCTGGAAGTAGAAGTAGATCCGGAATCATCTCGAAGCCAGCGTCTCTGCACTGCCTCGCACTCTTGTCCATGTGGTCGGCCACCTCGCGCATCGTCGTCTGCTTCTCCTTGTCCATGGTCATCTGGAAAAAGGATCTCATATAGCCGACCCAACCTTGCTCATCCGGGTCTCGTCGAACTTCTCCTGCAACACCTTGAGCAGCACGCGTCATCCGTCCTTCTGGCCAAATGCTTGTACTGGCACATCTTCTAGAAAGTCTGCTGCTTCACCCTCAAGAGCTGCATGAAGTCGTAGTCCAATCTCTGACTCATCTATGATCTTTTCAGCTATGGCCACGTAGCTGTCCACCTTGTTGGCATACTTCTTGAAGCACTTCGGGTCCTTCTTTCTGTCGCCATCGAAAGTTGGTGCCGATGGCAAGTTTCCCCTCGGCTTCCTCTGTGAAGATGCCGACGCCTTCGAAGTCTTCGATGGCGAGTCACCGCCTGAAGATCCAGGCTTGGTCTCCTTCAGGGCCAGTCCCTTTCGGGATCCACCACGTTGAGAACCTTCACCTTGTGAACCTCCATGTTGTGATCCACTTGAAGACGGAGGCCTCGATGGTGTCCTCGGTCCATTTCTCCCAAGCCTTGGTGGCGTAGAAACCGGTGGTGATGGTGATGGCACCAAATCATCGTCGCCATCTCCACCGTGCCCATAGCCATAGTCGATGACGACCTCGGGGTCATAGCCATCGTTCTCTTCATCGACGATCTCCTCCTCGGCCTGCTCGAGGAAGTCGTCCAACTGCTCCAGCTCGCTCCCCTCAGAGCTCGCCATGCAGAGCGACCACGGGGATCACGTTGGCACGCTACCAATACGATCTCACCCCTTTGAAAGACTGGTTGCACACAGTTGACAAATGGGGGATTGGATAGTGGAGCCTGGATTCACACAGGGCTAATAAGCCATGGCGGGCTGCACACCGCTATATTGTTTTCACTACGCTCAAGGGCCCTTATGTTTCGGCCATGCATAGTCAGTGAAGAAACTCATGGGAATTGCAGTTGGAAACTAAAGGGTTTTTGACACTTATAACTACAAAGTGGGGCCACCTAGATACCTAAGTGTAAGTTGGTGTATAATTCCAGTTTCCCTATGGTTTATGATGCTTGCAACTAGAGTATTCGTTCATGAAATTTCCAAACCAACAAGTTGCTGGGAGGCCCCGCATTGTAGTTATAATTGCCATCAGCCCTAGTTGATTTCCATATAATATCTACAGTTGGGGCGAGACTAAACCAACCTATAGTTACTATAGTTTCCATGGGGCTGTAGTTACCTTTGTTGGTTCATAAACCCCGTAGAAACGATGTATCTACCAGAAACCATATTTATTCCCAATAGTTAAAATATATACTATGACATTGCGGCTATATTCCCAATACTTAGAAATTGTCAAAAACCATTATCAATCATCCATGTTATAGTTTATGTTGCCTCACCTTACCTTACAACGGGGGCCCCACACTTGTGTTTCTAGAGGCTGATACTGAACCAACCAACATATTCTCATTATAATACCATTATACCACACCAAATTCCCATGATAATCGCGATGATCCCATGATATCTAATTATATTCCAATTTTTTCTCATTACAATATCATTATAATCCCCATGAAATCCCAACAAAACATTGTAATCTTTTGCTGCTTGTAGTGGTGGTCATTTTCCGCAGAAAACTACCCATCCAGTTGGTTATGAACAAACTCCCATGATCATCCGACTATATCCCCATAGGTCTATTCTATTCCATGATAATCCCATTACAATCAAAGCATTGCATGGGAATTTCGTGGGACTCTCATCCCCCAAATCCCCATCCTGACAACTATGATTAGTCTTCCCCTTGTCATCCCATGAAATATCCCCAATAGAATTTTCCAACTAATAGGGATGAATGAACAAAGTCCCATTATCATGCCATTATAATCACGATATCTCGTTATAATCCCACTATATCCCCATGACATCCCCATCAAGAAAAACCTAATGGCTATGGAACATCATCATAATCCCAGTATAATCCCACTATATATCCCAACCTAATCATCCCAATAATCCCGCATAATCCCCAATATATCCATAGCCCACTATAATCATTACTATATCATATCCCATTGTTTCATCCCAATCAAATTATATTCCCATAACAACTCCCCAACCTCATCGCAACGGGGCGCCAAGTCCCTGGCGAAGACCTCCGCGGCCTTGGCGAAGTCCCGCAGCCCGCGGCCCAGCAGCCGCACCTCGCCGCCCGAGGGGTCCAGGTGACACGCCTGGGCGGCCATGGTGGGCGAAGGAAAACGCGGGGGAAAATCTGATAAAACTTGAGAAAACCATGGGGAAATTTGAGAAAACCATGGGGTAATTTGAGAAAACCGTGGGACAATTTGAGAAAACAATGGGAAAACCTAAGAAAAACCGGAAAAGAGGTCTTGTTGAGCGTTTTTTTCTGGGCTTAATTTCACCGTAGCGATTCCTATGGGTATACAGAAGTATGTAGGGATCTAAGATAACCACCAAACAAAATCCAACGTGTGATGTTCAAGCCATTCGCAATAAAGACAAATCAAGACTCCTGTGCTGGTTGTGTGTCTATCGGCACCAAACAGAGCAAACACTTTATGGACTCTGCCTAGTCAGTGTGCTTCAGCTATTATCGCCATGATCTCAAGAAGATGCCCAGTTCACTCCGATCGAAGAAGAGATGGAAAGAAATCAACAAACTCGAACACGACCGTAATAGAAAAAAACCAGAGGTGATGCTTTTGTAATCAGCATGATGATACCCCAACTAGTGGGCGATTTCGAAATGCACATCGCACGTCGAGATGATGTAGTAAACGCTGATGAAAACCAGTGGACCAACTAAGATTTAAACATTGGTAAAAGGTGGTATCTCATGGTTAGCTAAGTAGGGTTATAACAAATATAACAATGGTTTATGGTAGATAAAACTATAGTGGGCTTTGTGGACCGACAGACATTTCACCTAGAGCACAAACTTGCCATCAATGGTTAAGCGTGCGAATCTCAGATTATCCCCATGGTTGTTGGTTGTATTACTATGACATACGGGGTTTGTTAAAATGGGAATCTCCAAGTCACCATAGGTTTCAATACTATTCTATGGTCATCCATGACGACTGGATGATTTGGGGGTAACCCCCATTTTCGGAAACCTCCATATCCGGTGGTTAATGGTGGTCATATCACCATGACATATGGTTGTGGATCAAAACCTATCACCATGTAGTAGCGGGTTGGTGGTGCAATAACCATCTTGAAAAATATTTCTCAACGGGACGGATTGTCCCATACATTATGAAAAATAAAAAACGTTCCAAACCACCAACCATATAGGAATCAACATCCATTCGCCAGCTATTTCAGGGTACCATCTGGGTGGGTTTTTGACGCCCGGCGGCTTCCAGGTCGGACATCTGCACCAAGACTTCCGTCCGATGGGACCCGGGAAGAGCCTTGCGGCAAGGTGATGCATGGCTGGTAAGCTACGTAGAATATGGGCTTCCTCAGATTTTGACAATCTATATTTTCCTGGGGTTGCCTGATTTTCCCACCACTCAAGTGATGTTGAACCTCAGATGGAGATATTTGGACCCTTGTGGGATCAACACTTCATGTCATCAAACGTGCAGCAGGTCCTTGCCAAAACCGGATCACTGGAATGATCTGGGGAACGACTTATTCCCATCGCCTGTTCATGTTTTTCACACCCCACTGAAACCATGGTTTAGTAGGGGTTTGCACATATTTGGGACCATAGAAAGAGGGTGTTTAACACTAGGGGGAATGAAATTGTTGCAGAATCCAGAGTGATTCATCCAATCTTTTTTCTACACACCGATGAGTATCGTGTTTTCAAGATGAAAGACTTCTGGACCTTCCAACATTGTGCAGAGCCATTGTTTTCTGGCTTCTTTCCGCCGCAGGCTTGGATTCCAACAGACCAGGGCTGACCTTAGAGATTTCTTCGAAAGGTTGATTCTTATTGCGATATCAAATCTCACTTGAAAAGGTATATGACACACAGTAATTCCTGGGGCATTTGAAGTGCAAACGAAGAGCTTATTAACCTTAACGTCAAACACCGAACAATTCACCAGGTGTACCCAGCAGTGCATTGTATCCATCCCATTGATGGGCAAAAAAATCCAGCCCCCAGAAGTGTTGGTAGCTGGTTTATGAACATCAAACACCACCAGTAACACATAACCCTCCGTTGCTAATTGCTGTAATAATATTCGCCCAATTCTTAATAAATCCTTCATCACATGGCGATGGCTGAAAATTCTTGACCACCCGATAATTCGCTCCATCGTTTTATCTCTACCCAGATATTTCCAGGCAATCCACATGTTTGAGGGTTAAATTATCACCAAAAAAAACTCACTACCATTTTCGTTTGCCAAATCTATACTTTTGTAGATTATCAGCCACTAGTCTCTCTCCAATTCATGGTGGTTAAATCTTCATTGAATCATCGATGGAGTTGAAGCCAAATCAGTATTGTTACTTGAAGGATCATCCGACTTAGTATCTGGTTAGTAACCATTCTTAGAGCAGGTCAGTATTTGGGTAAAACCCATTCAGCGGACTTACTACCAAGAAGGGCTAACAACCACCTGCCAATCATCATTTTCGGATGTCGCCATATGTTTGGTCGTTCATACACCAACTTCAATCACATTTATGCCCTAATTTTGTTGATGATATCCCATTTTCTTGCCTATTCAACCCTATCTTATCATGGTTATATCCCAATTTTGCAAGCAAATCGGGATGCGTCATCACATTATGATGGCTCATATCATCATCGCCATTTTTTGCTCAGTTTGTTTTCCAATTTTGCACATTTTTCAAGGAAATCCAGATGTTGGACCATTTCTGTCTCTATGTTGCAACATCAATTTGTTGATTAATTGAATTAACCACATTTTGCAGACAATTTTCTTACCAATTTTTGTCTGTATATTAACGGTGGTTTACATTCCCGCCGGTAATCAAACGTGCTTGGCTGGGCAGTCCACCATTTAGTTCCATGATTTTTCACGTTAATGGGAAAACCTCTGTGGCTGGCGCGGGGCTTTTCCAACAAGCCACGTTTGATTGCCAGAGGGTGCTACCACTTTCATGACATTTCGTGGTTTCCTAAGTCATGGGGCTACCCTCAAATCATCCAAGTCTTGGATGACCGACAACCATGCATGGTGATTTGGGGATCCCCCAACCTCTCCATTTCGTAAGCTGAAACACGCCCTGGGCGTCCTCGCCTCCGCACCCGTCAAGTCCTCGCTCTGCACGCGCAAGCCCTCTGCCACGGCGGCACCCAGAGTCACTTCCTGGGGGCGTGAAGATTTGGCAACTTCAGGTGAGTTTACGGCAAAATCAAATAGAAACCAATTTTAAATAGAAGATGTTACATATCCAAGAAATATGTTTTTTTGCATCATCATTTTGGGACATGGTTCCTTGAAATTATACAGAATATCTTCTATTTGATTTGGTTTTTGTGGGAGTGCCAAACAGTAAACCCAAAATCAAATAGAAAATGGCCTGTGAAATCATAGGGGGATATCCCAACATCCGCTCCAGGCTCCTCGCAGCCGCTGCGATTTGGGATGCAATGCCTCCGCTGGCAGCGGCGGCATTAACCCTCTGGTAAGCTAAGAGTAACCTATAGATGGGTGGTATAAAACATGAAAATGGTAGGTTGGTTTATGACATTGTACTAACGTTACCTCTGGTAATTATTATTAGCCGAAGGAAGTTTAGAAGTCAAACTTCCGACAACATGGACAGATGAAAAAAGGAGATGGGAAGAGTCAGAGAAGAGAAGGGAAGAAGAAAGAATATCAAAAAAGAGAAATTTTCCGAGGAAAGATGATCCAGGTGCGCGAAAAGGTAGGAAAGTCGCGAAACACTATGTTTTTCCAATGATTAGTGGCTCCGGAGGGTCGAAAAGTAGGCTGACTAAAGCGGCGGGTGCCGAGCCAGCTGGCCAGATGAGATGAAAAAATTGTACGTCGTTGTGAACAGTGTAAAGTGTAAAGTGTGGAGTGTAGAGTGTAAAGTGTAGAGTTGGAGTGTAAAGTGTAAAGTATGGAGTGTAAAGTGTGAAGTGAGGAGTGTACAGTGTAAAGTGTAAAGTGTAGAGTGTAAAGCGTAGAGTGTGGAGTGTAAAGTGTGGAGTGTGGAGTGCGGAGTTTAATCTGTAAAGTGTAGAGTGTAGAGTGTGGAGTGCCAAGTGTAAAGCGTGAAGTGTAAAGTGTAGAGTGTGGAGTGGAAAGTGGAAAGTGGAAAGTGTAGAAATGTCTAGAGATTTGTAGAGATGTGTAGAGATGTGTAGAGTGAGGAGTGTGGTGTGAGGAGTGTAAAGTGTAAAGTGTGGAGTGTAGAGTGTAAATTGTAGAGTGTAAAGTGTGGAGTGTAAAGTGTGGAGTGTAAAGTGTAGAGTGTGGAGTGTAGTGTGTAGTGTGGAGTGTAAAGTAAGGAGTGTGGAGTGTAAAGTGGGGAGCGTGAAGTGTGGAGAGAGGAGTGTACAGTGTACAGTGTAAAGTGTAAAGTGTGGAGTGTAGTGTGTAGAGTGTAAAGTGTAAAGTGTGGAATGTGGAGTGTAAAGTGTAAAGTGTGGAGTGTAAAGTGGGGAGTTGGGAGTGTAGAGTGTGGAGTGTGGGGTGTGGAGTGTATAAAACAGGTTGGAATGTCACAAAGTGCCACACCTGCCGCGCAAAACGACATGACAACCGGCTTAGAAACCTCCAAAAAGGAGAGGTTTTGCAGCTTCCCCCATAGACACGGCGACGCCACAGGAAAACCAGAGACTCGAGACGAGACACGTGGGCGCAGAAAAACGAACATTTCGTGCGAGACTTCCTCCAATTTTGACACTGTGTAGCTCCAGAATCGACGTTTTCCAACGAGTTTTCCTAGGAACCTCTAAATTTGCTACCTCAAAATTCAATGCTTCGTGCGAGGCTTCCGTCAATTTTCAGCACATCTAACAAAATGCCACGCCTGCCACGAAATCTAAACCCTGTCGCCACTTGACGCAGCCCTGCCAATGCGATTTGCAAAAAACACGCAACAAGACACGTCTGAAGTGCTGCGCCTGCCACGCCAAATGACGATGAACACGTCCAAAGTGCTGTGCCTGCCACGGAAACTGCAACGCGTCTTCTGAAAACGTCGCAAAAGTATTGCGCCTGCCACACAAAATGACTTTCGACACGTTACCAAAAACGTCTGAATGTCACGAAGTGCCACGCCTGCCACGCGAAACGAAGCAACGAGACGTTTGAAACATCCAAAAATGACCCTTTCTACATAGGCACGGCCATACGGCCCTCACGAGAACGGTTGCGGACGGTTGCGAGCGGTTGCGGACGGTTGCGGACGGTTGCGAACGGTTGCGAACGGTTGCGAACGTAAACGCAACGTCGAGCGAACACACCCTCAACCTCCAGACCCCCAGAGTGAAACGGGAACCCTTGCGACGCATTCGGGAAACATAAATTCTTAGCTTGTGAACGCAGATAATCCGATTGATACAACGAATCGGACTGCTTGTCAAATGGGATACCAATTGAGACTAGTTCGGATTAGTTGCTACCCATCCAGTCGATTGCCCTTGTAAACGATCCATTAATTATCCATTAATCATCCATTAAGCATCCATTGACCATCCAGCCGATTGACCTAGAAACTGCTTTCAATGCCATATAATCAATCACTATATTCCATGATATTCCCATGAAATAACCAGTGATAATCTTCATGGCGTGACCGTGGCTTCCAAGGCGCTGCATGACTTTGGCCAACAAACTGGGCGCCATGGCCGCTGCATGGGGCCCCGCCGCGGGATCTGTGGGGAGAAACGGCAAGGTCTCAAGCAACGGCACGCCGTGACCTCGCATGACACGGGGAAAACCATGGGAAAAGCATGGGAAAAACCTAGGAAAATCAGGGTGGAATGGATTTTGGGCAGAACATTTCGACAGTTTGTTAGTGGAAATGAAAAATACAGTGATGATGAAAGGGGTGTCAATGGATTTAGCTGATGTTTTTGCCAAGTTTCAAAAGATTTCAATGGAAACTTTAATAAAACCATCCCCACTGAGCCTTTTTTCATCAATGCAATGTTTGGTAATAGCGTATAGTCACACAAATACTTTGATTGCGATGAAGATTCGGGATTCCAATGGATCAACGCTTTATTGAATATGTTCAATGAGGGTAAACATATCATGTCCTGGTCAGATGTGGAATATCCTTGGTTTACCAATCAAAATGGTAAAGACAAAAGGTGGGTTTTCATATCCATCGTCAGCTGACAAAAGTTTGAGATCAACTTCGCCATCAACTATCAACTCTCAAGTCAGTAGATCCCCCATGTTGAATCTTTGATCATTCACAGAAAATCAATCTATAGCAAAAAAAGTAAAGGATTAAACATGATTGAACTACCCATCCACAGGTGGGGGATGGAACCCACGGAACAAAGTCTGAATCCATTTTTTTTGGCTTGGACAGGTCAGTGATGGTCAAATCACCGACCTTTGTCGTTGATGCGCCCTATTTTAATTAATTAACTAATCTCCACATTTGTTGGGAGTAAATCCCTAAGGTCTGGATAAATATTCAAACTTTTTGCCAAATTTCGGTTTCTGGCCGAGCGACGAACCTTGACCCCACGACTGGAGAATTCCAGGAGGATCCGCTGCCCTGCCAATCCTTGCGCCGTGCCCATGTAAAAAAGGCAACAGAATAGGCGATATCTAAGATATTCATACAACATCAAGTCATATCTGGGGTAATATCTTAATTTCAAATATATCGCAAACATCTCAAAGCCTCTGAATGATGTTGAGACAGACAAAACCCTGAGATCTTCAAGTGCTTACCGATTCTTACCCATCATCCCTTCAGGTCTAACCCGGAACAACTCCCCTGGGATATGGGTCCAATATTCCAGCCAACTGGGAATTCTACGAAAATGAGATGACTAGATCTTTGTCACCCATGAACCAACCAAAGCTCTGTCACGAGCTCACCTGGCAGAACCCTTCATCAGTTGTTTGTCACCTTCGCACCCCCTTCATTCTCCACAGTCCAACCCAAAGGACCTTCCTCCACAACTGCAATGATTTTATACCCCAACAGCGGTCTTCAGCCCAGAATAGCTCCGGTGTGCACTGGTGCAAGCGCCGGGTCAAGTTCAACGAGGTGCCGGAGGAGGCCCCGAAGGTTCCGGAGAAGGAGGCTTTGGTGCAGAGCCAGGTTATTTCACTTCAACAGGGTTCCTGAGAAGCTTCCGGAGAAGGTCTGGGAGGCTTTGGTGCAGAGTCAGGTCAGGTTCAACAGGGTTTCGGAGAAGGGTTCCGGAGAAGGGTTCCGGAGAAGGGTTCCGGAGAAGGTTCCGGAGAAGGTCTGGGAGGCTTTGGTGCAGAGCCAGGTCAGGTTCAACAGGATTCCGGAGAAGGGTTCCGGAGAAGGTGCGGGTGGCGCAGAGCCAGGTTAGGTTCAACAGGGTTCCGGAGAAGGTTCAGGAGAAGGTTCCGGGAGGCTTTGGTGCAGAGCCAGGTCAGGTTCAACAGGGTTCCGGAGAAGGTTCCGGAGAAGGTCTGGGAGGCTTTGGCGCAGAGCCAGGTCAGGTTCAACAGGGATTTGCGGCCATTTAATTCACGGAAACCCAGCTGAGGTGTTTCTGGCGCTTGGCTTCGCAGCACGCTTCAGAAAGATTTGTAAAAATAAAATGTTGCGGCTGTTGAGGATACCACCAAAGCTTATTTTAGCAACAAAAATCATCAGTACTTAAATCAACGCATGCTATGATCCACTTCCACAAAAATCCAATTGGGAACAGGTCCTTTTCCATAAACTGAGGATTTCAGCCCCCATCCTCTAAGTCTGGCCACTCGCCTCAACAATTTACCATCATCACTTTCCACAAAAAGTGAACATATATTAAAATGGAGAACATCATCAAATATATGGCCATATTGGAAACATATTAACATGGAGAACATCGCAAAAAGTGGGAAACAAATAAAAGCGTCATTTTACCATTTTACTACCATATTGGAAAAATTATCCATTTCCCCATCCCATCCATTCACAGCACATTCGCAGAACGCCAAGATTGCCATAGAAAATCACCAATCCCCGGGCCCCATCCCCATCATTCAGCACGGTCTCTCAACGTGAGCCCCTCTGTATTCTGCCGCGCTTGTGGCCCCGTGGCGCCGCTCAGCGGCAGCAGCAGCTGCCGCGCCACGACCACGACCTTCGTCTCGCCGCTGACGGCGACGCTGCGGAAGAGACGGGCGCCGAAGACGAAGTGCAGGGCCGCGGAGTGCCTGGTACCCCTGGTCAACATACAAAAAACTATGGAAAACCAACCATTTTTAAGAGGCAAATCAAATATAAATGACAATTTTCAATCAAAAAGATGTGGGTGTGTCTGGAAATGTGGTATACCATCCCAAATGGTTATTTTAATAGGGATACCCTCTGATAAACTAACAGTTTGCGAACTGGAAAAACCATCATTTTTAATAGGTATGTCAACGAACTAAGTGGCAATGGCTTCAATAGCTATCTTAAATTACCGGAGGGTAAGAAAAATGGGGGGGATTTCATGGGACAGGATGATGGGATTACAATGGGATGATGGGATAATAATGGGATTTGATAAAGGATTTACGCGTTATATCATGTTAAGCAAGGATTTTTCTAAACCCTGAGGCTGTTCAAGAGGGGTACAAGTTCTTAAATCATAATTGATTTCACACTAAAAAGGAGGTAATTTCCCCAATTCACAATCAGGATCTATTGAGGGGTTGACAGTTTCCATCTCAAGAACCGGTCCAACAAAATGGCATTTTTTTGAACCACTAGTTGGTGATTTTGTCGATGGAAACACAGGTTCAGATATCTCACTAGAAAACATGCGATTCAAAAAAAAGTTCGACAAGAAACATTGGGTGTCATCATCAAAGCCTGCCTTAGATAGGTTTAGATACCAAATGTTGGCGATTCTGGGTGGTAAAGAAAACACTTTCTGAATAAATGCTATTTCGCGGGGGATGAACCATGTTTTTTTTACTTTAGCATTGGTGGGTTGGGGATTCCCAAACTAAACTATAAGATTAAGGAGAGTAGCTGGGTAGGTCTTGGCTGGGGTCTTGGAAAGATCAGAACTTGTTCACTTTTCTTGATCATATTTTTTCTTCAAGTCTCTCTGCCACTCCAAGTAAAGTAAAGATAGGGAGGCTCCAAGACGCGGCAAAGGAAGCTTCGTTTAGCCATCAATCACCGTTACAACCAGGTTTCATTCAACGCCCAACAATTCCATGAAATCTCCATCAGGTACGAAACTAAATCTTACTAAATCAGGATTTTCCCATGATTTTCCCACATTTTCCCATGATTTTCCAATGTTTTTCCCAATGAAACCTCCATTTCCTGGCATTTTCCTAAGGAATTCATCCCGCGCCATCCAGGGCACCCATCATCGGCACCACGCAGCACCAGCTGCGAAGGCTGGAAGATCAAGGCGGCATCCTGGTAACCACTGAAAAATGACAAACTCTGGATATATCTTGGGGATATACTGATATAGATATATACACACATAATGGTATATTGGAGATACAATGTATAACGGTACATAATAATATAATAATATAATAATATAATAATATGATAATATAATAATATAACAATATAATAATAATATAAAAATATAGTAAAATAATAATAATATAATATAATAATATAATGAAAATATAATAATATAAAAATATAAAAATATAGTAATATAATAATATAATAATATAAACATATAATAATATAAAAATATAATAAAATAAAAAATATAGTAATATAATAATATAAAAACAATAATATAATAATAAATTAATAAAATATAATAAACATATAAACAAATAATACTGATAATAATAATACTAATAAAAAATAATAGTAATAGTGATAAAAAATAATAATATATATATATATATGTGTCATGTTTTTTTTGGATACGATGTATAAGCCAATGGTAAGCCAATGTGATATACTGACGTATATATATATATATAACGGTGTATTGGGGATACAATGTAATATATTATGAGGATTTTTTTTGGGATACAATGTATAAGCCAATGGTAAGCCAATGTGATATACTGATGTATATATATATAAATAACGGTATATTGGGGATACAATGTATTATATTATGTTTTTTTTGGGGATACATTGTATAAGCCAATGGTAAGCCAATGTGATATACTGATGTATATATAATGGTATATTGGGGATACAATGTAAAATGGTATATACATATGTACTGATAAATAAATGGTAAGCCAACGATCAGCCAACGGTAAATATATATATATATAAATACATAAAAGCCAATGGTATAAACAATGGCGCTGAAGTGATAAATAAATCATAGACCAATGGGATATATATATATATTTGTACAGGCAAATGGAATATCTTGATTGGTATAACATGTAGCTATTGGAACATGGAATATCATGGTATGTTGTGGATACAATGAACTTTTTGTGGATATACTGAAAGAGATATATATATATAAATAATGGCATACAATGAATACGTAATAAACAATATTGTGGCCGGGTAACTGGAATGTCACGGTATATTTGGAATCTAATCAACTTCAGTTGTTGGGGACCACTAGCTTCTGGGATAACGATATATATATATATATGTATATACACACATCGGATATAGCCAGGCTTTTTTTTGATTTCTGTTGGTGCGCGTTTTCGCTACCTGAACATGGGGTATGTGAAAACTCGTATTCCCAACAACAAAGATGGTATTTTAGGGTATCTTCATTTTCGGACATACCAATTCTCAAGATTTATCAGAACTTGATTCATAGTGAGATCCACATGTCAGTTGGGTAACGTCGAATATCCCTGGTGAATGAGGTGGAAACCATGCTTTTGCTGCCTTGGCTCCTGTTTTAAGATTGACAAAGGTTGATCAATGTTGATTAAAACCTGGTGAACCCCAAAACCCATTATGTATATATATATAGATAGATATATGTATATAAAAATATGTATATATATATATTTTGGCATTAAAAGGGTTACAACCCATCCCCATTTTGATTGAACGTTGATCTCCCCGTTGATTCGTAACCTGTCCTTGCCCAGCTTCGCAATGCACTGCACGGCGCGCTGAAAGATCCGCAATGTGGCCACAGGAAGCCTTCCAACTTTCCAACCAACATTTTTCAACAAAAAATGCGGCTTTGAAGCAACACAATTAATTGATTCCATGGACGTTCCGTGCGAAAATATGGCGGTTTGACGATTTGAACTATATTCACGGAGGTTTCCAATCCATGGTACCTCCAAATCATCCATGGTTTTGTCGGATTTTCCATGAAACCATCCAGCCATGGGGGTACCCCCATGCCTATGGAAACCCCCACGTTTCGAGATTTTGAACTGATGGGGGTGACCGATGGAATATCCCAAGCTTCGAGACAGAAATGGGTTTCTCTGAGAATTGAGGGAAAATCCTCAAATTTCATGGTTTAACATTGTTTTACATCTAAGTGTCCATCTCCCAGCATTTCATGGGCATAAATGAACATGAAATTCCATATTTTAGACACAAATCGGGGAAACAAACATGAGCATCGTGAAACTGCAGCTGAGCCTAACATCGAATTTGATGGACATTGTTTCCCATCTTCATTTTCTCTCTGCGCAGACTCCAAATTTTCTCGTGGCGAATCGTAGCTACCCTGCAACATTTCTTTGACTGATGAGTGTATATCCCCATAGTAAAAGACTTCAGAAAAAAAGTAACCAAGGTTGACCCAAATGTTGTGATTTCCAAGCAGCTCGAAATGTTGCGATGCATCCATCGCTATCTGTGACTCATGGCTCCTGTCTCCGTGGCGTTCGAAGCAGCGCACGGCTACTTTGGGGTGCGCCACCAGCGATTTCAAGCTTGAACCGTTTCGGCCGAGACGGGGGTTTTCAAGGTGAGGCACCACCAAAAAAGCCCAAACAGAACCATTTATGGAAACCTTTTGGGTGCCAAGTATTGAATGATTTCAATCTTTGATATGGACGTAACTATCATGGTGGTCTATTGAGGGGCTAAATAACCGGATTTCCTGCAGGTCTCATCCTATCTGTAGGTACTCTGGGAACCTTGTGCCCCATTGAACCACACATATGGCTTTGCTTGAAAATAGGTATCCCCTAAATCCACTGCTTCCTCTTTTTTCCACATATTAAAACATCGCCATGTTGGGAGTACATTTTCATCATCATCCACGTCAGACAAACCATCCATGCTGAGCCACTGGATCCGGGCATTTCTTCTCAATTTCGCACTGCGTCCCCATGAAGCCTTCGTGGCACTTGCAGGTGCCTGCCAGCTTTTTTTGACCGGCTGGAGCTGGGTTTGTTGGTCCATTAAAAGTAACATGTTGGAGCCAACTTCCCGCCAATTCGGAGCATTGGACGATGGACTTTTGTGGCTGCTCCAAACTACATCTGCCATGGTCATCCGCCACCAATATGGAACACAATTGTGTTGGCATTCATCATCAACAAACCTTCCATCCATATTCATATCAGTAGTACCGCACAAGGCGGTTGCGGAAGTTTTAAAAATAGGAAACCTATAGGAGAGATTGGTTGTTGTGAATCAGGGATGGCAGAGCGAAGCCACTGATGGATCGAAAGACGATTGATCTCTCTCACTCTTTCTCTGACTGTCTACCTACCTACC